>Ga0255139_1000024_pt1 | contig 74165 bp, 66 predicted proteins | sample Law_Colum_RepB_8_FD_188549 | JGI IMG/M metagenome (GOLD analysis project Ga0255139, IMG submission 188549) | Freshwater microbial communities from St. Lawrence River, New York, United States - Law_Colum_RepB_8d | ecosystem: Environmental > Aquatic > Freshwater > River | place: USA: New York...
GCCCACCCCCACCCACAGCGCCCACTGGCTGGCGCATCCGGCGTTTTCTGAGGCGGTGGCGAGGTTTCTGGAGCGGGAAAAAGCGGGGGTAGAGAACTACCTGGAAGCGCTCAACCAGCACTCGCCGCTCAAACAAAATCACCAGCCCAACTTGTAGGTCGGCACCTTCAGGTCCGACGTGTCAATGGTCCCACCGGTGCCACCTCGTGGTTAACCCTGCATAAAAATTAGCAAAAAGATACGCGATTTTGTGAAGTAACACGCATTCGAACATTAGGATACGAACCTTTGGTTTCACTCCTTTGGCGAATAGCCGTTACATGCTTCTGACGCCCCACCAAGCCAAGTACATCGCGCACGACCTGACCCTACAGCACGCAGGTGGCGGCATCGACCGCTTGAGTCAGGCCCTGTTCAACGCCAGCGTAGACCTGAACCCACACCAGATCGAGGCGGCGGTGTTCGCGTTGCAGTCGCCTTTGAGCAAGGGCGTGCTGTTGGCTGACGAAGTAGGCTTGGGCAAAACCATCGAGGCGGGCATTGTGCTGTGCCAGTACTGGGCCGAGCGCAAGCGGCAGCTGCTGGTCATTTGCCCTGCATCGCTGCGCAAGCAATGGGCGCTAGAGCTGGAAGAAAAGTTCAACCTGCCCGCCGTGGTGCTGGATTCCAAAACCTGGCGCGAAGCCCAGCGCCAAGGCCTGAGCCCCCTACGCCAAAAAGCTGTGGTCATCGTCTCGTATGCCTACGCCACCCGCATCAAAGAAGAAGTGCGGGCCATGGGCTGGAGTCTGGTCGTCATCGACGAAGCCCACAAACTGCGCAACGCCTACCGTGAGAGCAACAAAATCGGCCAGGCCATCCGCTGGGCCACAGGCGACAGCCGCAAGCTGCTGCTCACGGCCACGCCGCTGCAAAACTCGATTCTTGAGCTGTACGGCCTGTCCACCCTGATCGACGAGAACATCTTTGGCGACCTGAACGCCTTTCGCAGCCAGTTCACCGGCGCGGGTGGGGACCTGCAAGGCCTGCGCCAACGCCTGGCCAGCTTTTGCAAACGCACCTTGCGCAAAGACGTGACCGAGTACATCAAGTACACCGAGCGCAAACCCCACACCCAAAAATTCAGGTCCACCGACGAAGAACACCGCCTGTACGAGGCCGTGACCGACTACCTGAGCCGCGACGACAGCTACGCCATTCCGCGCCGCCAGCGCCACCTGACCGAGCTGATCCTGCGCAAACTGCTGGCCTCCAGCTCACTGGCCATTGCGGGCACCCTGTCGGTCATGAAAGAGCGGCTCGAAGGCCTGCGCGACGAAAAAATCCAGCCACAAGAGGATTGGATCGAGAGCCTGGTCGCACAAGAAGAAATCGAAGAAGACCTGCTCGACGAAATTCTCAATGAAGGCGAAGAAGAACCTGGCGAAGCCGTAGACCCCGCCCTGCTGGATCGCCAACGTCTGAACGCCGAAATTGCCGAGCTGGACCGACTGATCGGCTGGGCGCAAAACATTGGCACCGACACCAAAACCACAGCGCTGCTGCAAGCGCTGGACGTCGGCTTCAAAGCCATGGCCGATGTGCCAACCACGTCAACAAGCCAAGGCGGCGCACCCCGCAAAGCCCTCATCTTCACCGAATCCAAACGCACGCAGGATTACCTCAAACGCTTTCTGGAGCAAAACGGTCACGCCGGCAAAGTGGCCCTGTTCAGCGGCACCAACAGCGGCCCCGAAGCCACCAGCATCTATGAACGCTGGATCACCCGCCACCAAGGCAGCGGCCGCATCAGCGGCTCACGCGACATCGACATCCGCACCGCACTCATCGAACACTTCCGCGACGAAGCCGACATCCTGATCGCCACCGAAGCTGCCGCCGAGGGCGTGAACATGCAGTTCTGCTCGCTGGTCATCAACTACGACCTGCCCTGGAACCCCCAGCGCGTGGAGCAACGCATTGGCCGCTGCCACCGCTACGGCCAAAAGCACGACGTGGTCGTCATCAACTTCTTCAACGAACGCAACCACGCCGACCTGCGCGTGCTCGAACTGCTGGCCGACAAATTCAGCCTGTTCAACGGCGTGTTTGGCGCGTCTGACGAAGTGCTGGGCACCATCGAATCCGGGGTGGACTTTGAGCGCCGCATCCTCGACATCTACCGCAGCTGCCGCACCCCCGCACAAATCGACGCCGCCTTTGACGCCCTGGGCCAGGAAATGAAAGCGGCCATCGACCAACGCATGGCCCACACCCGCAGCCAGCTGCTGGAAGTGTTTGACGCCGAAGTGCACGAGCGCCTGCGCCTGCAACAGCAAGACACCCACGCCCACCTGGACCGCTTCAGCCGCCGGTTTTGGGACCTGACGCGCCATGTGCTGCAAGGCCAAGCCTGGTTTGACGGCGACGCGCTCAGCTTTGACCTGAAGCCGCCCCTGCCCGCCCACATGCCCGCTGCGGTGCAAACCCAAGTGCCCGCAGGCCGCTACCACCTGATCTCTCGCGAAAAGCCCACCGACCCCAACTCACTGGCCGTCAACGACCCCAGCCTGGACCAGCTGACCTACCGCCTGTCGCACCCGCTGGGCGAATGGGTGGTGCACAGCGCTAAAGCAGCCGACACCCCGGTGCAGCGCCTCGTGTTTGACCCGCAAAAAAACACCGCCCGCGTGGCCATGGTCGAAGCTCTGCGCGGCCAGTCGGGCGTGCTCAGCCTGCAAAAACTGACTGTGGACAGCTTTGAAAAGCAAGAGTATTTGCTGTTCTCGGCCCTGACCGACGAAGGCCATAGCCTGGACCAGGAAACCTGCGAAAAACTCATGGCCACCGCCGCCAGCGTGCAAGCGGGTGCTGCCAACGCAGCGGATGAAGCGGATAAAGCGGATAAAGCCCCCCTGCCACTGCCCGAAGCCACCCACACCCGCCTGCAACTTGAAGCCCAGCGGCACGCCCAAGCCACCGTGGCGCAAGCGCTGGAAACCAACAACGCGCACTTTACCGACGCCCGCGACAAGCTCGACCGCTGGGCGGACGACATGGAACTGGCCGCCGAGCAAGCCCTGAAAAACACCAAAGATCAAATCAAAGTGGCCCAGCGCGAAGCCCGCCACGCCACCTCGCTGGCCGAGCAACACGCCATTCAAGAACGCATCGCCAAGCTCGAACGCCAGCAACGCAAACAGCGGCAAGAGATTTTTCAGGTCACCGACGACATCCAGGACAAGCGCGAAAAGCTGGTCGACCAGCTCATGCAGCGCATGGCCCAAAAGGTGCACACCGAACACTTGTTCACCCTGCTCTGGGAGGTGCAATGACACCAAGCGCACCCGATGACGCCAGCGGGGCATGGCCCCAAGGCGAATCCGAAACCGTCGAATTCAAAACCGGCCTGGCCGAACTCAAGCAAGGCCTGATCTCGCTGGCGGCCATGCTCAACAAGCACGGGCAGGCCTACCTGTGGTTTGGCGTTTCGCCCACCGGGCAGCCTGTGGGCCTCATGGTCAACGAGAAAACCCTGCGCGACGCTTCACAAGCCCTGGCCGCGCACATCGAACCCCGGCTCTACCCCGAAATCACCTCGGTGGAATGGGCGGGCAAAACCTGCCTGCGCATCCAGGCCACGGGCCACCAAAAACCGTATTTCGCCTATGGCCGCGCCTACATGCGTGTGGCCGACGAAGACCGGCAAATGAGCGCCCGCGAGCTTGAAAACTTGATCCTGCAGCGCAACAGCGCCGCACTGCGCTGGGACAACGAACCCTGCGCCACCGCGCTGACCGAACTGAGCGAAACCAAAATCCGCCGCTTTCTGGAGCGCGCTGGCCTGCCCTGGGGCAATGATGAAGACAGCACTGCCAACGCGCTGACCAAGCTGGGCCTGCTGCAAGACGGCAAGTTGCTCAACGCCGCCCGCCTGTTCTTTGCCGACCAGCCCATCCAGCTGCGCTGCGCCGTTTTTGCCAGCACCACCAGCGCCACCATCCTCGACCGCCACGACTTCGACGGCGACATCCTGGAGCTGATTGAAGAAGCCGAAAAATACATCCTCAAAAACATCCACATCGGCATGCGCCTGGAAGGCATGCGCCGCGTGGATGTGCCAGAAATCGCCCGTGCGGCCCTGCGCGAAGCCATCATCAACGCCTTTTGCCACCGCGACTGGCGTCACCCGGATTACATCCAGATCGCCATCTACAAAAACCGGGTCGAAATCCGCAACCCCGGCGGCCTCTTCAACGGCCTGACCTTTGAGGAAATGCGCCGTGGCAACGTCTCACACCGCCGCAACCCGCTGATTGCAGACCTGTTCAGGCGCATTGAAATGGTCGAAGCCTGGGGGCGCGGCATGCCCCTGATTCTGGCCAACGCCCCCGATGTGGCGTTCCGGGAAATCGCCCGGCTGTTTGTGGCCAGTTTTGAACGGCCCAGTGCGGCCGCAGTGACTACCCCAGAAATCACGCCGACTACCCCAGAAACTACCCCAGAAACCGTCTCGACTACCCCAGAAACAACTGCTTGGCTCCAGAAAAACAACCAGGAACGCCTGGTGCAGCTTTTGCGCGAACAGCCGCAGTTGAGCGCTCCGGCCATTGCGGCAGCGCTGGGCATTGGCAAAGACGGCGTCAAGTACCACCTCAAACAGCTCAAGCAGACAGGCAAGCTCCGCCGCGTTGGCCCCAACAAGGGCGGGCGCTGGGAAGTCCTTTGATTCAAACAAAAAACGCACTCACGATGATCACCCACAACAACAAACAACGCGACCGCCTCAAAGCCCTGCTGAAAGAACTGTTCCAGCTCGACAAACCCGAGCTGGACTTTGGCCTCTACAAAATAATGCACGCCAAAAGCCAGCAGATCACCCAGTTTCTGGACAAGGATTTGCTCAAAGAAATTGAAGCCGCTTTTGGGGCCGAAAGCGCAGGCCGCGTGCAGCATGCCGAACTGAAAGTGGCCGAGGCCATCGAACAGGCCAAAAGCTTTGGCGCAGCAGACCCCGAAGCGACGCCACCCGTCATGCAAGCCCGCGCCGCCTACAAACTGGCACTGGAAGGCGGCAACACCGAAGCCGAGATTTACGACCACCTGTACCGCTTTTTTGAACGCTATTACGACAACGGCGACTTTTTGAGCAAGCGCTACTACGCCCGCGAAAACGACAGCCGCGCCGCGCCCTACAGCGTGCCCTACGACGGACGCGAGGTGTATTTGCACTGGGCCAACAAAGACCAGTACTACATCAAAAGCGGCGAATACCTGAACAACTTCAGCTTCGACCTGACCGAAGCCGTGCGTCTGAACCGCCAAACACAAGCGCAGCCTGTGCAAGGCTTTGACTTTGGCGACGCCAACGCCACGGATGGCCCGCCTCTCAAAGTGCACATGCACCTGGCCCAAGCGCAAGAAGGCGAGCATGGCAACATCAAAGCCGCCGCAGATCAAAAGCGCGAATTCATCCCCCTGTTGTCCAACCCGGTGGCATTCAACGACCAGGGCGAACTGGTGCTCAACTTTGAGTACAAGGTACTGCCCGAGGGTTACCCCATCGACGCTGCCACAGAGGCCGCGCTCAAAACCCAATACGACTTCAAAAACAAAGGCGATGTGCCCGCGCACTGGATGGCAGATGTGTTTTTGCGTGCACTGCAAACACTGGACAAGGACGACACGCGCTACCTGCCCCAGCTGGCCGAGCCCATGCCCACTGACACGCAAAAAAAGCGCCCGCCGCTGGCCAAGTACATCCAGCAATACACCGCCCGCAACACCATGGATTACTTCATCCACAAAGACCTGGGCGGGTTCTTAAGGCGCGAGCTGGACTTCTACATCAAGAACGAACTCATGCGCCTGGACGACATCGAAAATGCCGATGCTCCGCGTGTGGAGGACTACCTGGGCAAGATCAAAGCCCTGCGCCGCATTGCCCACCAGCTGATCGCGTTCTTGGCGCAGCTGGAAGACTTTCAGAAAAAGCTCTGGCTCAAAAAGAAGTTCGTCACCGAAACCCAGTACTGCATCACCCTGGACCGCGTGCCCGAAAGCCTGTACCCCGCCATCGCGGCCAACGATGCGCAGCGGCAAGAGTGGGTCAAGCTGTTTGCGATTGACGAAATCGCGGGCGATACCGCGCAGGTGGGTTACAGCGTGCCGCTGACAGTGGAGTTTTTGAAGAAAAACCCGTTCTTAATGGTGGATACAGCTAATTTTGATGAGAACTTCCTCGCCCAATTATTAGGTCGTATCGGTGCGATTGATACTATGAATGATGGTGTTTTGTTCCATTCTGAAAATCTCCAGGCATTAAGTTTTATACAGGAAAAATACAAGAATAAATTTAATTCAGTTGGAATCGATCCACCCTATAACACAGGCAGTGATGGTTTTTGCTATCGTGATGGATATGGCAGTAGTTCATGGCTGTCACAACAAAATCAAACGCTCTCACTTGCATCGAGACTCTTAAACGAATCCGGTGCGCTCTTCGCATTTTGCGATGAAAATGAATTTAGAAATTACGGCCTTCTTTGCGAGACATTATTTGGCTCAAATAATTTTGTTGAAACAATTATTTGGAATAAGCGAATACCAAAAAATGACAAGGGTATTGGAAATATCCATGATTACATTTTTCTTCTTGCAAAAAATGATAAATTCAGGCGTGATAATGGCCTTCAATTTAAAATGAGAAAGGATGAGGTTGATGAAATTTATTCGATTGTAAAAAAAGAAAAAAATAGCAATACCAAATTGGAAGATACGCAAAAAATATTGAAAGAATTTTATCGCAAACAAGGCTACGATAGAGGTTTAACTTTGTATTGTGAGTTGGACCCGAATTATGAAATTTGGGGAAAAATTAATATGTCTTGGCCCAATGCAAAAACACAAGGCCCAAAATATGAAGTTATTAATCCAGTGACTGGTGTTCCATGCCCTATACCAAATAATGGTTGGCGCTGGAAAGAGGAAACATTCCGTGAGGCAGAAAAAAATGGCCCCACATTCAATTTGCCAGATGGCAGCATGATGGTTGGAAAAATATGGTATCCAACAAAGCAAACTGTTCAACCAAGTTCAATTACTTATTTAAAAGATGTTGAATTTTTTCTACTGCGTTCAATTTTATCCATCAAAAGTGATGGAGGGGTTACATTGGAGAGTTTAGGATTATCGAAAAAATTTGATTACCCAAAAGCAGTTTTATTGCTTGAAAAATTAATATATTCCATGATGAATAATGATGGATTGATTTTGGATTATTTTGGTGGCTCTGGCACTACGGCACACTCTGTCATTAATTTGAACAGAGATGATTCTGGCACCCGTAAATACGTGATGGTTGAAATGGGTGGCTATGTAGATACGGTGCTAATTCCTAGAATAAAAAAGATTACTTACTCATCTGAGTGGGCAAATGGTCGCCCCGAAAAAAGAAATGCTGGTAATTCACATGCTTTCAAATACCTGCGCCTAGAAAGCTACGAAGACACCCTGAACAACCTGAGTCTGCAGACCGACCCGGCCCGCGATCGTGCGCTGGCCGACAACCCCGCGCTGCGCCAAGACTATGTATTGAACTACTGGCTGGATGTGGAAACCCAGGGCAGCCAAAGCCTGTTGAATGTGGCCGCTTTCCGCGACCCGACCGCTTACACCATGCGCATCAAGCAGCCGGGCAGTGATGTGTTGCGCGAGCAGCGCATTGACCTGATCGAGACCTTCAACTGGTTGATCGGCCTGTGGGTGGAGCACATGGCCGCGCCGCAGACGCTGGAAGCCGAGTTCACACGCGAAGTGGACCCGGTTTTGCCCAAAGACCAAAACACCCGCTTGGTATGCAAGCGCATCAAGCCTGCCGAGTCTGGCCCCTATTGGTTCCGGCTGGTGGAGGGCTACACCCTCAAGGTGCCGGGCGACGACAGCAGCCGCCAAAAAACGCTGGTGGTCTGGCGCAAGCTGACCGACGACGCAGAAAAAGACAACGCGGTGTTGCAACACTTTTTGATGGAAAAGCTGGCCATCTCGCCGCGTGAACAGACCTATGCCGTCATCTACGTCAACGGCAGCCACACCTTGCCCAACCCGGTGGTGGAAGGCGAAAACACCAAGGTGCGCCTGATTGAAGAGACGTTTCACACCGCCATGTGGTCACAGGACGGTGCGTGATGGCCACCACGACTGCAAAAACCACCGACAAAAAAGCCAAAGTCCCCCGCGCCAAGTCGGTCGAAACACTGCCCTTTTCCGAAAAACTGGTGCTCAACCAATGGTTGATTTCGCTGTTTGGCATCGACCCGCTGGCCGCGCACCAGCACAAGCAGCGCAAGGTCAGGCCGCTGTACATGCTGACCAAGACGCTAGCCGATTGCAACGATGGTGTGGGGCCTGACAACCTGCACCACTTTTACACGCAGCTGCAGCTCAACCGACAACCCGGGGCACGCATTCACCCCGATGCGCTGCTGCAGTACGAAAAGAACATCGTGGACCACACGGTGTGGCTGAACGCGGGCCGCGACCGGCCCATTGAGTGGAAGTATTACCAGTGGTTGTCCTTGCTGTTCACCGAGGTGTACCTGGACCGCTATTTCAGAGACCCGCAGGCTTTGCTGGAAAGCTTGAACCATTTTGTGGCCCGTTTCAACGCCCATTGGGCAGGTCAGCGTGTGCCAACGGCCACAGGCATCAGCCCCTACACCGCCGAAGAGTTGAACAAGCTGTGCCTGCAAAACGCGACGGGTTCGGGCAAGACCTTGTTGATGCATGTGAACTACCGGCAGTTCGCGCATTACGCGGCCCAGCACGGCAAAGCCAAAGCGATGACGCGCACCCTGCTGATTACGCCCAACGAGGGCTGAGCGAACAGCACGAGACCGAGATGCACCAAAGCGGCATCGAGGTGGGGCGCTTGGTGCTGGACAACAACGACATGTTCACCAGCCAAAGCGGGCATTTGACGCGCATCGATTTCATCGAGATCACCAAGCTGGGCGACAAGGATGGACCCACATCGATTGCCACCCGCAATTTGGGTGACCAAAACCTGATTCTGGTGGACGAAGGCCACCGGGGCATGGGCAAATCCGAAGAAGATGGCTGGTACAAGCAGCGCACCATGCTGACCGAAAAGGGTTTTGCCTTCGAGTATTCGGCCACGTTCCGCGAGGCGGTCAACGCGGCAGGCAGCGCCAAGATTGAGCAGGCCTATGCCAAGGCGGTGCTGTTTGACTATTCGTACAAGTATTTTTATGAAGACGGTTACGGCAAGGATTACAAAATTTTCAACATCCCCAAGTCGCAAGAGGATGTGGAGTTTTTGTATCTGACGGGGTGTTTGCTGTCGTTCTATCAGCAGCTGACGCTGTATGACGAGCGCAAAGTGCAGTACGCCGAATACAACCTGGAAAAGCCGCTGTGGGTGTTTGTCGGCTCCAGCGTCTCGGGCAGCAAAAAGCAGACCGCAGAAGAGCTGGAAACCGTGGCCGACATTGGCAAGGTGCTGGGTTTTTACGCCCAGTTTTTGGCCAAACCCGATCTGGCCAAAGCCGCTGTGCAAAAACTGCTGACCTTGACGGGGGCCGATACGGGCTTGATCAGCAATGGGCAGGACATTTTTTATGGAGCCTTTGCCTATTTGATTGAGCGCCAGCGTGCGGGCATGTCAGCCGATGCGCTCCAAACCGACATATTGGCCCGCTTGTTCAACAACCCGGCGGGCGGGCAGCTGCAGCTGCAGCGCCTAAAAGGCCAAAGCGGCGAGCTGGTGCTGAAGGCGGGCGAAGGCCAACAGCACTTTGGCTTGATCAACGTGGGCGACGCCATGAGTTTGGCCAAGCACGTTGAGGAGTTGGTGAAAAAAGCACTCATTGCGCCCATCACCGTGACGGACAGTGACTTTCTGGCCGCACAGTTCAACACGGTCAAAGAGTCCAGCTCGCCCATCAACGTGTTGGTGGGGGCCAAGAAGTTTGTGGAGGGCTGGGACTGCTGGCGCGTCAGCACCCTGGGCCTGATGCGAGTCGGCCGCACCGAGGGCTCGCAAATCATTCAGCTGTTTGGCCGTGGCGTGCGCCTGAAGGGCTGGCAGTGGTCGCTAAAGCGATCCAGCCATGCACGTCCGATGGGTGCGCCGCAGCACATTCGCCTGATTGAGACGCTGAATGTGTTTGGCGTTCAGGCCGACTTCATGGAGAAATTTCGCAAGTTTCTGGAGGACGAGGGACTGCCCACGAACGACGACAAGCTGACGATGGAAATTCCGATGAACGTGACGCATGACTTTGGGCAAAAACTCAAAATCATTCGTCCGCGCACAAAGGATGGCACTGGGCGTGAATACAGCTTCAGCCGCGACGGCGTCATGCCGCAGCTGGGCGACGTGCCCGAGTACATCACGCACAACAAGGTAGAAGTTGATTGGTATCCCAAGATTTCGGCCATCCTGGCCGAAGGTTTGGATGTGCAGGCGGGGGCAAAAATCGTCAAAAACGAAAGTCATTTTTCGGCACAGCACATTGCCTTCATGGACATGGACCGCCTGTACTTTGAGCTGGAAAAGTACAAGGCCCGCGAAAACCTGTACAGCCTGATCATCCAACCCGCACAGCTGACCGAGTTGTTGCGCGATGGGTCTTGGTACACCTTGCTGGTGCCCAAGGATTTGATGAAGCTGGAGAAGTTTTCATCGGTCAGCGTGTGGAACGCAATGGCGCTAGAGTTGCTCAAAAAATACTGCACGCGCCTGTTCAATTACAAGCGCGACGAGTTCATCAAGCCCCGTTTGACGGTGGCGGATCTGGACGCGGCTCATGCCAATTTACCGAAGGACAAGGAGTCCTACACCATCACGGTGGATGCCACTGAAACGGTGTTGATTGAGGACCTTGCAAAGCTCAAGGCTGAGATTGAGAAACATCGCAGTGCCAAGAAACGCAAGTGGCTGATTGAGGGGGCTCAGCTCAAGGCCTGCATCTTGGGCAATCACCTGTACCAGCCCTTGCTGTCAGTCAAAAGTGGCGGTGGCGTGAGCGTCAGCCCGGTGGCGCTGAACGAAAGCGAAACCGATTTTGTGAGCGCCTTTATGGGTTGGCTGGACCGCAACGAGGCTCAATTGGCCGAGCAAAAAACATCGATTTACCTGCTGCGCAACAAGTCACGCGGCAGCGGTATCGGTTTCTTTGAAGCAGGCAACTTCTACCCCGACTTCATCCTGTGGGCCGTCACGGGCAAACAGCAAAACGTGGTGTTTGTGGAACCGCACGGTATCTCACACGAGGGAACGGGACACGCCAAGGTGCAGTTTCACAAGACGATCAAAGAGATCGAAGGCCGCTTGGCAGATCCGCATTTGCGCTTGGAAAGCGCCATCGTCACGCCGACCGATTACGCCGCCGTCAAAGACCGTGGCTGGTCAAGAAAAGATTGGGCCGACAACCATGTGTTCTTCATGAAAGACCTGGATGCGCAGGGCATGCCTGTGTTCATTGAGTCGGTGATGGGCTTGATTCGATGAATAAAGGGGTTGTTTTCATGGCCATTGGTTGGCGCAGTGGCTGGCCAGAAAACTAGCCTGAAAACTGGCCAGAAAACCACCCCGGAAATAACGGTTACCACTCCGAAACCTGAGCGACTACCCTGGTAACACCAAGAAAACCACAAGAAAACGCCAAAGAAACTACCAAAGAAACACCAGAGAAACTACCAAGGAAAGCCGATGTCAGACCCCAACGACATGAACGAACTCAAAGCCCTGGTCATGCAATTGGCAACCATTCGCGCTCAAGTGGAGGCCACAGGCGACTTTTTGCACGACCGCGAACTGCACCAATGCCCCGCCTGCGGTTTGATGGAAGACGTACTGTTCAGCGGCAAGCTGGTGACCTACGGGTGTCAGTCCACCCAGCCCGTGGACACGGGATTGCGCTTCAAAGAAGTGGGGGCCGATCAACTGGCTTGCCCTTGCTGCGGGTGTATGTCGTTTGCCGAGGGTGGTTGATGCGCTTGCCAATCGCTTTGCGTGGAACTGTTGGCGATTGTTGCGACGTTGTCGCACAAATTGAGTGGCCACCCAAAAGACGCCACTGTTTCAAAAAACTGAGTCTTTCCGCCAGTACCAACAAGCCTACGCCCACCGGCAACGCGAAATTCATCACGAGCCTCGTGGCGAATTGGCTTCGCTTGGTGTCGCCATTTGGGCAGCGGTGGCGGATTTTTCTGTGGTCTTGCTTGAGCGGCCACATCGCCCACGGGGTGGGCTCCTACAAAAGCCCGGCGCATCCCACAGTTTGTGTCGATGACGCCGACACCGTTTGATTGAAAGCCCCCGCATGAATAACCCCCTCACCCCACCCATGCCCTTCGTCTGGCCCGAGCCGTTGGTCAGCGCCGGGTTCTCGCAATACGCTTCGGCCTTGCCTTTCGAGGCTGTCGCTCGCACGGCGCTCAGTGTGTTTGGCGTGGTGTCGGCCATTGATGCGCAGGCGGTCGACTGGATGGAGGGTTATCTGTCGGACAACCCCAAGGCTCAGCTCAGGCTGGTCATCAGCATCCACCCCACTTGCCGGACCACCGAGGCGGATTTGCAGAACCTGCTGCGTTTGGTGGAGCGCCATGGCCAGCGGGCGGATTACCGGGTGTTTCCCGAGGCGTCTTTGCTGGACCGTTCGTCCAATTTGTTGTGCCTTTGTGGCGCAGATGGCCAAACAGCCATGTCGGTCGGACCCACAGAAAACATGGGCTTCGCGCAAGCTTCGCCGTCGCAGGCCAATTTGGTCACGGCCGTCACGGCCGCCACTTTTGAGGCTTGCCGCAAGTGGTTCGATTATTTGTGGGCCATCGCTGGCCCTTTGCGGCCAGAGCTGGTGGCGGCCATGCCGCATTTGGTCTTGCCCCAGGGCGACCTCGTGGCGGCGCAGTTGTGGGACGACTATCGGCAGCAATGCCTGAGCCAGGATGCACAAGACACGGTTGAGGCGGTCATCAACCCCGAAACGGGCGAGGTGGAGTTGGTGGATGGGTACAACTACCCTGCCGAGTCGCCCACCGAGGCCATGGGTGTGCCCAAGTTGGACCCTTTGTCAGATGCTGTGGCGCGGGTTTTTGAGCTGGGCGCTTTGGTGTCGATGGACAAGGTGAGCCGCATTCCCCCGCTGGAGGCCCCCGTCAAGCCCGAGTGGTTTGGCGTGGACAGTTTTCGCAAGACGGGCATGGTCAAGTCGCAGACCTCGTTCAAGGTGTCGCCTTTTGATGCAGCAACGATCAAAAAGATCGACCGCTTGCGTCGGGTGTCGGGCGAGGTGGTGCCGCGCTTTTCGTTTGCGCTGGCCGACGGGGTGCGCTGGATGCCCCAAAAAGCCATACCGCTGTTTGAGGCGGCGCTGTCCATGACCAATGACGAGGTCAAGCAGTTGCTGGGGCAGACCATGGGCAATGACATTGCTGCTTTTCTGGGCTCGCAGCACGAGCGCATTCGCGCAGATGCGCAGCGCATGTACGAGGGCTATCACCCGGGCGGCAAAATTCCCGACAGCGCGGTGGACAGCATCCTGAATGAACTCCAAACGCGCTTGGAGCGGACCCAAGTCCATAAGCTGATCCCCACCGTGGCGTATTCGCCTGTGGCTTTCAATCCATCGCAAAAGTCAGAATGGTCTTCGCCTTGGGGGCAGGCATTTTCTTTGCTGAAGGGGGTGGCCGAGTTTCCCCGCGAAGCCATGACCAACCGGTTTTTCTGGAGCGGCATGCGCACCAACGAAGAGGCGCTGATCCACGCCATGGATGTGGCCGGCGATCACTTGGTGTCGGAGTACGGCAGTCGCAACGCCATGAAGCGTGCGCAGGAGGAGCTGAGCCTGATCAAGCAACTGGAGGACGTACCAGGCGAACCACTGGACAAGTGCCGGGCGCTGTGGGAATTGATCACAACGGGCCGTGAGGCTGCATTAATGAAGGTGTTACAGGAAGCACCCAACAACAACCTAAACCATCAAGGGAGTCCATCATGAACCAAGATCTTTTGCTTTCATCTGCGAAGGCGCTGAACGACGATGAAGCCGGGGCCATGGCAACCGCTGGGGCGTTTTTGACGACGACGTGCCCGCTTTGATGGGCCGGTGGCTGGGGGTAGCGGTCAACGATGCCGAGGTCTCTGGCTTCGGCATGGGTGATCAGGCCGCCTTGGCGCAACTGAGGACCCAAGGGGAGCCTGCTGCTTTTGCCTTGCTGCATACGGGCCAGGCGCGTGGCGAGGGCCATGCGGGTTTGATGGCCTTGATTTATCAGGACCCAGGTGGGCCAGACCGTGAGCCGCGCAATGCACTGTTTTCGGCGTTTCCGTTTTTCGGTGACGGCGCCGAGGTGCTGGCCGAGGTGGTGCAGATCACGCCCCGTGCGGTGCGCATGCTAGATGTTGACTTTTGGCGGGTGGACACGGTCGTGATTCGCGCCGATGAAGAGGTGGTGATTCCGATTTATGTGGCCGAACATTTGTTTGAAAACGACTGGCGGCCAGAGGTCGGGCAATACGTGACGGGCTCGCTTTGGTTGCAGGCTTATGCCAGTGGGATGGCCCCATGAGCGTCACAGGGCCGCAGTTTTGCCTAAGTCGGCGAAGTTGCTGATCTTGACCGATCCATCTGGAAAACGGGCGACGATATCCAACTCGCCACCCATGGCCTCGATGTGGCTGCGCAAGGTGGAGAGGTACATATCGGTACGCTTCTCGATCTTGGCAATCGAGGGCTGCTGGACATGCAGCACTTCGGCCAGCATTTTTTGTGACAAGCCTCGGGCCTGACGCAGTTCGTTCAAGGGCATTTCGGCCAACAGGGTCTTTGCCACAGCATCGGCGCGTTGAAGCGCTTCAGGCTTCATCTGTGCGCGAAGATCAGAAAATTTCTTAGCCATGGGTCTTTCCTTCCTTTCGAAGTTGTTCGATGTGTTCGTCATAAAGACGATCCGCCAGCGGGATATTGACGACATACCAGCGACCATCACCTGTCTTGTCTCCACCTATCAACAAGATGGCGTTTCGCAAGGGGTCAAATGCATAGAGCGTTCTAAGCGGTCGGCCAAGATGCTGGGTCCGCAGTTCACGCATATGGTCATGTTTTGAACCATGGATGCCACTGCTGTGCGGAAACCCGAGGCTCGGACCTCGCTCTTCCAGCAACTGGACAGATGCAGCCACGCTGATCTGCTCTTCTTCAGACAATCCAGCCCACCAATCGCCAAACTCGTCTGTGTATTCAACTTCCCATTTCAACTTCCCATTTCATGGTGTCAATATAACTTTCATGGAATATTCCGTCAAGGGAATTAATTTAAAAATTTAACCAAATAAGCTTAGCTTTTATCACGCTTGTCGCGACGTTGTGGTGACAGTTAATTTGCTCCCATTTTGAAAAATCAGCCCATGCAAACTCCCCCCGATCCACTTTCCTCCTTCATCCAAGCCGTGGCCTTTGCCGCCGACAAGCACAGCAACCAAAGGCGCAAGGACGCCGAGGCGTCGCCTTACATCAACCACCCGATTGCGCTGGCCAACGTGTTGGCCAATGAGGGCGGCGTGCAGGATGTGACGGTGTTGTGTGCGGCCGTGCTGCACGACACCATCGAAGACACCGAGACCACTGCCGACGAGTTGCGGGCTTTGTTTGGCGATCAGGTGGCGTCTGTGGTGCTGGAGGTGACCGACGACAAGTTGCTCGATAAGGCCGTACGCAAGCAGCTGCAGATCGAGCACGCGCCACACATTTCGCCAGAGGCCAAGCTGGTCAAGCTGGCCGACAAGATCAGCAATGTGCGCGACATCCTGGCCTCGCCACCCGCCGACTGGTCAGCTGAGCGCAAACAGGCTTACTTTGACTGGGCCGCCAAAGTGGTAGCCGGTCTGCGCGGCGTTCACCCGGGGCTGGAGGTGGTGTTTGATGGGCTTTATGCGCGGCGCTTGAGCTTGGGCTTGGGTTGACACTTTTCGTATTCGATCGAATACAATTGAACCATGTACCAAGTAGAGACCACCAAAGACTTTGATGCGTGGCTGGATGGACTCAAGGACAGTCTGACCCGCAAGCGTCTGGGGATGCGGCTTCGCAAGGCCCAACTGGAAACCTGGGCGACGTGAAGCCCGTTGGCGAGGGCGTGTGGGAAATGCGTGAATTTTTTGGTCCAGGCTGGCGCATGTATTACATCCAGCAAGGTACTGTTGTGATCGTGATGCTGGGCGGTGGAGACAAGTCAACCCAAGCCATCGACATTGCAACTTCTATGCAGTTGGCCCGTTTGTTCAAGGAATAAAGCATGAAACCCCATACCAGACCTTTCGACATCACCGAGATGCTGCAAGACGATGAAAGCATTGCCGAGTACCTGACTTTGGTGATGGAAGATGGTGATCCGGCTCTCTTGGCCGCCACTTTGGGCGATATTGCTCGGGCGCGTGGCATGACGCAGATCGCGAAAGACGCAGGCATTGGCCGCGAAGCTTTGTACAAGGCGCTTCGTCCGGATGCCAGCCCTCGCTTTGATACCGTGGCGCGTGTGTGCAAGGCCTTGGGTGTGAAGCTGGTGGCGCAACGAGTAGTGGTTTGAAGCAAAGGCAGGACACTGTTCTGCGCTGCCAGCTCTCCCATAAAAAAAACGCCTGCCCGGCGAAAACCGGGCAGGCGTTTTTATTTCAAGACGTTCAGGCTTTTTTGTAGTTAGCGATGCCGTCCAGCAGTTCTTTGGCGGCCGATTCAACGCCTTCCCAGCCCTTGACTTTGACCCACTTGCCTTTTTCGAGGTCTTTGTAATGCTCAAAGAAGTGGGCGATTTGCTTGAGTTGCAGCTCGTGCACGTCAGCCAGCGCCTTGATGTTGGCGTAGATGGGCAGGATTTTTTCGGTGGGCACGGCCAAAATTTTGCCGTCCATGCCGCCTTCGTCTTCCATCAGCAAGATGCCAATGGCGCGGCACGACACCACCACACCCGGGGGAAGTGGGAAGGGGGTCATCACCAACACGTCGACCGGGTCGCCGTCACCAGCGATGGTCTGGGGCACATAGCCGTAGTTGGTGGGGTAGTGCATGGCGGTGCCCATGAAGCGGTCCACAAACAAAGCGCCGGACTCTTTGTCCACTTCGTACTTCACAGGGTCGGAGTTCATCGGAATTTCGATGATCACGTTGAACGCTTCGGGAACTTTACTGCCGGGGGTGACTTTGTTCAGGGACATGGTGTCTCGTTGGAAAAGTTGAAAGGAATGTCAATCGCTAGGGATTAACCCCGATTTTACTTTCACCGGGCTTGCGGCTTGCCCGTAAGGCCATCCCTGCCGGGTGTCCCAATCGTGATTTGCAAAACCCGTCTGTGCAGCACAATGTGCAGATGCAACTGAATTTCATCGCCAACCAATCCGTTCCCGCCCTGGCAGGGCAAACCATCGATGTGCTCGACCCGTCTGACGGGCTGGTGTTTGAGCAGATCCCGCGCAGCCAGGCGGCTGACATCGATGCCGCCGTGCAAGCCGCCCGTGCGGCCTTCAACGGCCCTTGGGGCAAGCTGACCGCCGTGGAGCGTGGCCGCTTGCTCATGAAGCTGTCGCAAAAAGTGAGCGAGCACGCCGCCGAGCTGGCAGCGCTGGAGCAGCGCGACTGCGGCAAGCCCACCAAACAGGCGGCCGCCGACTCGGTGGCTTTGGCACGTTACTTTGAGTTTTATGCCGGTGCCTGCGACAAGCTGCATGGCGAGACCCTGCCCTACCAAAACGGCTACAGCGTGCTGACCTGGCGCGAGCCGCACGGCGTAACGGGCCATGTGATCCCCTGGAACTATCCGATGCAGATTTTTGGGCGCAGCGTGGGTGGCGCTTTGGCCGCAGGCAACGCCTGTGTGGTCAAACCGGCCGAAGACGCTTGCCTATCGCTCATTCGCGTTGCCCAACTGGCGGCCGAGGTGGGCTTCCCACCGGGGGCCATCAACATCGTCACCGGTTACGGTCACGAAGTGGGCGACGCGCTGGCACGCCACCCGGGCATTGACCACATCAGCTTCACCGGCAGCCCCCGCGTGGGCACGCTGATCCAGCAAGTGGCCGCCGAGCGCCACTGCCCCGTGACGTTGGAGCTGGGCGGCAAGAGTCCGCAAATCATTTTTGACGACGCTGATCTGGACGCGGCCATTCCGGTGGTGGTCAACGCCATCGTGCAAAACTCAGGCCAGACCTGCAGTGCAGGCTCGCGCGTGCTGATCCAGCAAGGCATTTACGAGCCCTTGCTCAAGCGGCTGGGCGAAGTCTTCAGCCGCCTGCAAGTGGGCTCGGCCGCGATGAATCTGGACTTGGGCCCCTTGATCCGCGCCAGCCAGTTGGAACGGGTCACCGGCTTTTTGGACCAAGCCAAGGCGGATGGCATCGCCACCGTGGCCCAGGGGCAAATTGCGGCGGGCGTGCCTGCGGGTGGCTTTTACCAAGCCCCCACCCTGCTGCGCGATGTGCCGGTGATGCACCGCCTAGCCCAAGAAGAAGTCTTTGGCCCGGTGCTGTCGGCCATGTCTTTTACCGACGAAGACCACGCTGTGGCCTTGGCCAATGCCACTGAATTCGGTTTGGTGGCCGGTGTCTGGACGCGTGACGGTGGACGCCAGTTCCGCATGGCCAAACGCGTGCGCAGCGGCCAGGTGTTCATCAACAACTATGGCGCAGGCGGTGGCGTGGAGCTGCCCTTTGGCGGGGTCAAGTCCTCGGGCTATGGCCGCGAAAAAGGCTTTGAAGCGCTGCTGGGCTTCACTACCCTCAAAACCGTGGCCATCCAGCACGGTTGAGCCGTCTCGGCTGCCTCACGCTCAACCGACCTGACGGGGATTTTTGTATTGATCATCCCCGACTCCGATCCGGGACCCAAAGCTGGCAGGGGAGATGGACCCCGGGTCCTCGCCCGGGGTGACAAATCATTGATCCAGCCCGATGAAGTTTGAATGGCCCATGTTTTTGTCGGCCATACGGATATTTTTGACTTTGTAGGAGGCCCACCCTGTGGGCGATGATTTTCAGGGCGTGTGCCACGCCCATCGCCCACAGGGTGGGCTCCTACAACACAAGCCATCCCTTGAAAGTTTTTCCAGACTTCAAGGGGCCGGATCCATAGAAGTCTTCGCTCGGGGCAGAAAATTTAACGTCTTCGCCCTTTGCCAAACGTGCGCTGGGCGGCTCGGGCACAATCACCCGCTATGTCTGAACGCGTCATTCCGCTGGTTGACCAGCGCCACCCCAGCTTGCCTTTGCCCCCCGTCTTGGCGGGGCATGAACTGAGCGCTTTGCCGCTGGACGGGTTGCGCCGCCCACTCACCGATTTGCGCATCAGCGTGACCGACCGCTGCAACTTCAGGTGCAGTTATTGCATGCCCAAAGAGGTCTTTGACAAAGACTACGCCTACTTGCCGCACAGCCACCTGCTGAGCTTTGAAGAAATCACCCGCATCGCCAGTGTGTTTGTAGGCCGGGGCGTGCGCAAAATCCGCCTGACGGGCGGTGAGCCGCTGCTGCGCAAGAACATCGAAATCTTGATTGAACAATTGGCCGCCCTGCGCACGCCCGACGGCCAGCCGCTGGACCTGACGCTGACCACCAACGGATCATTACTGGCACGCAAGGCCCAGAGCCTGAAAGACGCGGGCCTGCAGCGCGTGACGGTGAGCCTGGACGGGCTGGACGACGCCGTCTTCCGCCAGATGAACGACGTGGACTTTCCGGTGGCCGATGTGCTGGAAGGCATTGCCGCTGCACAAGCGGCGGGCTTGGGGCCGATCAAGGTCAACATGGTCGTCAAGCGCGGCACCAACGACCACGAAATTTTGCCCATGGCTCGACATTTCCGGGGCACGGGCATTGTGCTGCGTTTCATTGAATACATGGACGTGGGCGCGACGAATGGCTGGTGCATGGACGAAGTGCTGCCCAGCGCCGAGGTGGTGCGTCTGCTGCAAACTGAGCTGCCGCTGGTGCAACTCGACCCATCGGCCCCCGGCGAAACCGCCGAGCGCTGGGGCTACGCCAACGCCCAAGGCGAGCACGACCCAAGTTTGGGCGAGATCGGCGTGATCAGCAGCGTGACGCAAGCCTTTTGCGGTGACTGCAACCGCGCCCGTTTGTCGACCGAAGGCCGCCTGTATTTGTGCCTGTTTGCCAGCCAGGGCTACGACCTGCGCCAGCTGCTGCGCGACCCCGCCCGCTCTGACAACGAGTTGGCCGCTACGGTGGACGCCATCTGGCGCGGACGAACCGACCAATATTCGGTGCTGCGCAGCCTGCGCGGCCCCGACACCACCAGCGGCCCCGGCCGCCGGGTGGAAATGAGCTACATCGGAGGCTGAACGCCATGAACCACACAGCACCGGCCATCACGGGCCTGATTTTGGCGGGCGGGCGCGGCTCACGCATGGGCGGCATCGACAAGGGTCTGCAAAACTTTCGCGGCATGCCGCTGGCGCTGCAAACCCTGATGCGCCTGCAACTGCAAAGCCTGCCGCTGCAAGAAATTTTGATCAATGCCAACCGCAACCTGGCCGCCTACGAGTCCTTGGGCGTACCGGTCTGGCCCGACAGCATCGATGGCTATGCGGGGCCCTTGGCGGGCTTCCTCACGGGCCTGGAGCGCTGCGAAACCCCGCTCTTGCTCACGGTGCCCTGCGACTCGCCGCTGTTTCCACTCGATCTGGTTGAGCGCCTGTACAAAGCCATGGATGAGCAAGACGCCGACATGGCGATGGCCGCCGCGCCCGAGGCCGATGGCGCGGTGCGCCCGCAGCCGGTGTTTTGTCTGCTCAAGACCGAGCTGCTGGAGAGCCTGGTGAAGTTCACCCAAGGCGGCGGCCGCAAGATCGACGCCTGGACAGGCCAGCACCGCTGCGCCATCGTGCCGTTTGACCAAAGCGGCGACAGCGCCCACGCCTTTGCCAACGCCAACACGCTGGCCGAACTGCAAGAACTCGAATCCCTTTGAACCGTGCCGCACGGCACCGCCGTGCCCCATCGCCATTGTTATTGCCATGATCACCCCTGCCCTGTCCCTTGATCAAATCGCCGAGCGCCTGCAAGGCTACGACCCGCAGGCCTTGTCGGCCAGCCAGGTCAACGCGTTTTTGGCCCAGCTGGTGCAACCCGTGCGCGAACAAGAGACCTTGCCGCTGATGCAGGCCCATGGCCGTATCCTGGCGCAAGACGTGGTCTCGCCCATCAGCGTGCCGCCGCACGACAACTCGGCCATGGACGGCTATGCCCTGCGAGGCGCAGAACTGCAAGCCGGACAAGCCAGCCGCTTCAAAGTCGTGGGCACCGCCTTCGCCGGAGCCGCTTGGCAAGGCAACTTGGGGGCAGGTGAATGCGTGCGCATCATGACCGGGGCCATCATGCCCGCCGGGCTGGACACCGTGGCACCACAAGAGCTGGTGCAGACCGAGGGCGATTCGGTGCAAATTCCGCCAGGCCTGCTGCAACCGGGCGACAACCGCCGACTGCTGGGCGAAGACCTGATGGCAGGCCAAGCCGCCTTGTCGGCCGGGGCGCGATTGACGCCCGCAGCCTGTGGGCTGCTGGCCAGTCTGGGGCTGCCCACAGTTCAGGTCTGGCGACGGCCCAAAGTGGCCTACTTTTCAACCGGCGACGAAATCCTGAGCCTGGGCGAAGCCCCCCGCGAAGGCGCGGTGTACGACAGCAACCGCTACACCGTGGCGGGCCTGGTGCAGGCGCTGGGCTGCGAGCTGATCGACATGGGCGTGGTGCGCGACGAGCCTGCCGCGCTGGAACAGGCTTTCAGAGATGCCGCCGCGCAGGCCGACGCCGTCATCACCAGTGGTGGTGTCAGCGTGGGCGAGGCCGACCACACCAAGGCCATGATGAAAAAGCTGGGCGATGTGGCCTTCTGGCGCATTGCCATGCGCCCCGGCCGTCCGATGGCGGTGGGCCGCATCACGCAGGGCGAGCGCTCGGCCGTGCTGTTTGGCTTGCCCGGCAACCCGGTAGCCGTCATGGTGACTTTTGCCGCCTTTGTGCGCCCCGCCCTGCAGCAGCTCATGGGCTGGCAAGCGCCGGCGCTGCCCCTGCTCAAAGCCAAAAGCGCCGAGGCCCTGCGCAAAAAACCCGGCCGCACCGAATACCAGCGCGGCATCGTCAGCACCAACGCCGTGGGCGAGTTGGTGGTCAGCATCACCGGCAACCAGGGCTCGGGCGTGCTCAGCTCCATGGTGCAGGCCAACGGCCTGATCGTGTTGGGGCATGCCCAAGGCAACGTGGCCGTAGGCGACGAGGTGGACGTGATGATGTTTGACGGGCACCTTTGAGCAGGCGGACTTCATCGCCATGAAAAAAGCAGCCTGTAGATTCGGCCCCTTGAAGTGTTGAAAAGCATTCAAGGGGTGGCGTTTTTGTAGGAGCCCACCCTGTGGGCGATGCGCTTGGCACATGCCGTGCAATCCATCGCCTACAGGGGTGAGCTCCTGCAAAAAATACCCGCACCACACAACGCGTGCAGCGCCTGACGATCAGTGCACCGCCGACTCGGGAGGCACCTCATGCGCCACCGCCTTGTTCGGCCCCGGCACCGATTTGCGGGCCAACAACGAATACATGGTGGGCACCACAAAGATAGCCAACAAAGTGCCCAAGCTCATGCCCCCCACAATGACCCAGCCGATTTGTGTACGGCTTTCGGCACCCGCACCCGTGGCCAGCGCCAGCGGCACCGCGCCCAGCACCATGGCACCCGTGGTCATCAGGATCGGACGCAGCCGCTGGCCTGACGCCTTGATCAGCGCCTCTTGCATGGCCACGCCTTGCTCGCGCAGCTGGTTGGTGAACTCCACGATCAAAATACCGTGTTTGGTGATCAGGCCCACCAGCGTGATCAGGCCGATTTGCGAATACACGTTGAGTGACCCGCCCGTGAACTTCAGCGCCAGCAGCGCACCGATCATGGACAGCGGCACCGATAACATGATCACAAACGGGTCGATGAAACTTTCGAACTGGGCCGCCAACACCAAAAAGATGAAAAACAGCGCCAGCACAAACACGATCACCAAAGCCCCTTGCGAGCTCTTGAATTCGCGTGAAGTGCCGTTCAGCTCGGTGGTGTAACCTGGCTTGAGCACCTTGGCTGCGGTTTGGTCCATGAAGTTCAAGGCTTCGCCCAGCGAATACTCGGGTGCCAGATTGGCAGTGATGGACACCGAGCGGCGCTGGCCAAAGTGGTTCAGCTCACGCGGCGACACGCTCTCGCGCACCTTCACCAGGCTGGACAGCGGGATCATCGTGTCGTTGCGACCACGCACCTGGATCACATCAATGTCGTCAGGCGTGTTGCGGGTGGAGGGCAGGGTTTGCACGATCACATCGTATTGCTCGGCATCACGCTTGTAACGGGTCACCACACGACCGCCCAACATGGTCTCGATGGTTCTGGCCACCACTTCGATGCTGACACCCAACTCGGCGGCTTTGGTGCGGTCGACCTCGATCCGCAACTCGGGCTTGTTCAGGCGCAAATCCACATCGGGCGACAAAATGCCAGGGTTCTTGGCGATCTCGTCCATCATCTGGCGCGTGATGAGGTTCAGGTTCTGGTAGCTGTCCGAGGTCTGAATCACGAAGTTCAAAGGCCGCTCGCGAAAGCCCTGCCCCAAGGAGGGCGGCGTGATCGGGAACGCATTCACACCCGGCAGACTGTTGAACTTGGCCCCCAGTTCACGCGCAATCTCCAGCGTCGTGCGCTTGCGCTCGTCCCAGTCCACCGCGCGGTAAACCACCGATCCCTGTCCCACCGTTGGGTTGCCCATGTTGGCAAAAATCCGGTCAAACTCGGGGTAAGCCTGACCAAACTTTTCCAGCGAACGGGCGTAGCGGTCGGTGTATTCCAGGGTCGAGCCGTCCGGCGCATTCACCGTCGCCAGGATCGTGCCGCGGTCTTCCAGCGGCGAGAGTTCCTGCTTCATGGTGGGGTAGATCAAGGCGATGCCCACGCCCGAGCTGATCATGACCAAAACCACCGCCCAGCGGGCGCGTGTCAGGATCAGGCGCAACAGGTTTTCATAACCTGTGGACAGCGCCGTGAGCCAACGCTCCATGCTGCGGTCAAACCAGCTGGGGTTGGGGTTGTGGCGCAGCAGTTTGGAGCTGAGCATGGGCGACAAGGTCAAGGCCACAAAACCGGACACGATGACCGCCCCCGCCAGCGCCAGTGCAAATTCGCCGAACAGCTTGCCGGTGCGCCCCGGTGTGAAGGCCAAGGGCGCAAACACCGCCGCCAGCGTCATGGTCATGGCGACCACGGCAAAGCTGATTTCGCGCACTCCCTTGATGGCCGCTGAAAACGGGTCCAGCCCTTCTTCGATGTGGCGGTAGATGTTTTCCAGCACCACGATCGCATCGTCCACCACCAGGCCAATGGCCAGCACCAGCGCCAGCAAGGTCAGGGTGTTGATGGTGAAGCCCGCCAAAGCCATCATGGCAAACGCACCGATCAAGCTGACGGGAATGGTGATGATCGGGATGATGGACGCCCGGATGGTGCGCAGGAACACGAAAATCACCAAGGCCACCAGCACCACGGCCTCAACGATGGTCTGGAATACGTTCTTGATGGAACGGTCAATGAACACCGAGTTGTCGTTGGCCACGTTGATCGCCATGTCACCCGGCAAGTCGGCCTTCAGGCGGGGAATCATCTGGCGCACGCCTGCGGACAACTCCAGCGGGTTGGCCGTGGCCTGACGGATCACACCCGCCGAGATCGCGGGCTGGCCATTCAGGCGCACCATGCTGCGGTCGTTGGCCGCGTCTTCCTTGATCTGGGCCACATCGCGCAGCTTGACCGAAAAACCGTTCACGTTGCGAATCACGATGTCGCCAAACTGACCGGGGCGGGCCAGGTCGGTTTGCGAAGACACGCTGAACTCGCGGTTGGTCGACTCGATGCGGCCCGCTGGCAACTCCAGGTTGCTGCGCCGGATGGCGTCTTCCACATCTTGTGGGGTGAGTTTGTAGGACGACAAGCGGGCATGGTCCAGCGACACCAGCATGGCGTATTTACGCTCACCGTAAATGCGCACATCGGCCACACCGGTCACGGTTTGCAGGCGCGGCTTGACCACCCGGTTGACCAGGTCATTGATTTGCAAGGGGTTCAGTGTGTCGCTGGAAAAGGCCAGCCAGATCACCGGGAAGGCGTCCGCTTCGACCTTGGCAATGACAGGCTCTTCGATGGCTTGAGGCAGGCGGTTGCGCACGCGCGAGGTGCGGTCGCGCACCTCGGCAGCCGCCGTGTCGGCGTCTTTTTCCAAACGGAAACGCACAGTGATTTGCGACTGCTCGGCACGGCTGATGGAGGTGATGACGTCCACCGCGTCAATGCCCGCAATCGAATCCTCCAGGGGTTTGGTGACCTGCGACTCGACCACCTCGGCCGATGCGCCCACATAGCGGGTGGTCACCGTCACGGTGGGTTCGTCGATCTTGGGGTACTCACGCAAGGACAAACTTTTGAAGCTGACCGCACCAATGAGCAGGATCAACAAAGACATGACCACGGCCAGCACCGGCCGCCGAATGGAAATTTCAGCGAGCTGCATCTGCACCCCTCAGGCAAGGGTTGGGGCCTGCCAGGGCCATCGCCTTGTGGGCAGCTTGCGGGTTGGGCTTGGTGGCTGTACCCGGTGCGCCGGACAACTGTGCCCCCGCAGCGGGTGAAGAACCTGCGGCTGCAGAAGCGGCAGGTGCGGGTGCAGCAGCCCCTGCAGGACGTGGGCTACCGGGCTGAGACAAGTCAACCACACGCACCGGCGTGCCGTCTTTTTGCAGACGCTGATGGCCTGCGGTGACCACCGTATCCCCAGCCGCCAGCCCTTCCAGAATCTCCACCTTGCCAGGCTGACGCAAGCCCACTTTCACAACCACACGCTCAGAGATCAGCGTGCCGGGTTTTTCGCCAGCCACCACCTTGACCACAAAGGCACGCCCGCCTTGCGGGACGATGGCTTCCTCGGGAATCACCAACGCATTCTCACGCGAGCCAAACACCGCATTCACGCGTGCAAACATGCCCGGACGCAGTTGCTGTTGACGGTTGTCGATGCAACCGCGCACCCCGACCGAGCGGCCATTGGCCTCGATCAACGGGTCCACCGCCTGCACGACGGCCGTGAAGGGACGCCCCGGCAAAGCATCCACGGTCAACTGTGCTTTCTGTCCTGCGCGAATCTTGGCCTGAAAGCGTTCAGGCAAACGAAAGTCGAGCAGCACAGCATCGATGTCCTCCACGTTGACCATGTCAGCACCGTCTTTCAAGTAGTCGCCCACGTTGATCTGCTTGAGACCCGTGATGCCATCAAAGGGTGCCAATACCTTCAAGCGCTGCAGTGTGGCGTCGGCCAGCGCCAGTTTGGCCCGCGCAACTTCCAGTGCTGCACCGCTTTCGTCCAGCGAGCGTTTGCTGATGAAGTTTTGTGTCACCAGCTCCTGGTTGCGCTTGTGGTTGGCCTCGGCAATGGACAACTCGGCCTTGGCCTGAGACAACTGAGCCAATTGAAGTTGGTCTTCAAACTGGACCATGACCTGGCCTTTGCGCACACGCTGACCGTCGTTGAAGAAAATCTGCTTGACGCGCCCGCCCACTTCGGGACGCATCATCACCCCCTGACGCGAGCGCAGGCTGCCAACGGCCTGGGTTTCGTCAACCAGGGTCATGGTTTCCACTTTGGCCACCTCGACGGCCGGGGCTTTGGCAGGCCCATTACCTGGCGCGCCTGGAGAGCCTGTGGCTGGCCCCGCCACCGATGCCTTGGATGTCTCTGTTGTCGGGGCGGCTTTGTTTTGGAACCACCACGCTGCACCGGAAGCAGCGCAAACACCCACCAGCGCCATGACGGCGTATTTCTTCTTGTAAGCCATTCAGATCTCTCTCAGGTTGAATTCACCAAGACTGCCAGAATGTAACAGCGCGGCCTCATTTACCCAATGGGCGTGATCGACTTGAACGAGCTCAAGGCAGGGGGGTTGACCATGGCGCAGCCACGCATCGCCACGGACCTGTCATCGGCCCAAAGCCTTTTCCACGCCCTGATTGGCCAGCGCGTCGGCCCGCTCGTTGCCGGGATCGCCGTTGTGGCCCTTCACCCAGCGCCAATCAATCTGGTGTCCCGAAGTGGACACGACACTGTCCAGTTTTTGCCACAGATCGGCATTTTTGACCGGTTGTTTGGCGGCCGTGCGCCAACCACGGGCTTTCCAGCCATGAATCCACTCGGTGATGCCTTTGCGGACATATTCGCTGTCCAGGTACAGCGTGACCTGGCATGGTCGCTTCAAAGCCAGCAAGCCTTCGATCACGGCGGTCATCTCCATGCGGTTGTTGGTGGTGTTCAGCTCACCGCCAAACAGCTCTTGAACGTGCTGGCCCGCTTGCAGGCGAACGCCCCAGCCGCCAGGTCCTGGGTTGCCTTTGCAGGCGCCATCGGTGTGAATTTCAACGTGGGTCAACAATGTCTTTCGCGGCCGCTTGGCGGCCAATGGAGGTGTCCGACCGGGCCACGGGCACGGTGCTTGCAGCGGGCGATCGTACCTTGCGCCATTGGCGCGCCTCAAGCAAGCGCCCGCCCGGCACCCGTTTGGTGGCCATCAACAGGTAAACACCACCAAAAATAGGCCACCAGCGCTCGCCAGCCGATTCCATCCAGCCCATGCGCTGCATCCAGCGCTCGTTGCGCCAGGCCGGGGTCCAGCCACCGAACCGGCTGACCTGCACCTCAAAACCCAGCAAACGCAGCCAGTCACGCAGGCGCCGGTACGCGATCAGGCTTTGCCCCTGACCCTGCAAGCTGGGGCTGCACCTCAGCGAACGCGATTGCTGCAAGCCCCACCAGCTCAAGGGGTTGAAGCCAGTGATCAGCACCTGCCCTTCGGGAATCAGCACCCGCGCCACCTCGCGCAAACAGGCATGCGGATCGGCCGAGCGCTCCAGCGAATGGGGCAGCACCACCAAGTCCAGGCTGTCTGCCTGCCAGGGCCAGGCCCGGCTGTCCAGCCACAAATCGGGCGCAAGCTGATCGGACGGGTCGCTCGGACCATGGTCGCTGGGAACCCAGGGCGCATGAGGCCCTTCAAACTCCGCATGGGCGTGCCAGCGGTGCTGCATCCGGTTGGTGCGCAAAGCCTGCAGCTCGGGCCACCCCAGCTGAACAGCGTGGTAACCAAACACATCGGCCAAGAGCTCATCGGTCTGGGCCTGTTCCCAGGCCAGCAAGCGCGCCGCCACCGGTTGACCTAAACTGGACAACCAGGCGGGAATTGAATGCTTGCTTTCTATAATCCGACTCTCCATGAAACTCATTGCACTGCCCGCTTTCACAGACAACTATATTTGGTTGTTGCACAACGACCGCCGTGTTTTGGCGGTCGACCCCGGTGACAGCGCTGCTGTACTGGACTGGCTGGCGCAGCACCCCGGCTTGCAACTGGACACAATTCTAGTCACGCACCACCATGCGGACCACACGGGTGGCCTGGCTGAACTGGTGGCACGCACCGGGGCGCAAAGCTTCGGGCCTGCCCTGGAAAAAATGCCGGTAGAGGTGCAAGCGGTGCAGCAGGGCCAGCGCTTCGAGTGGCAGGGCCTGAGTTTTGATGTGCTGGATGTCCCAGGTCATACCCTGGGGCACGTCGCCTACTGGGCCCAGCCTGCCGGACAAGACCCGCTCGTTTTTTGCGGCGACACCCTGTTTTCTGGTGGCTGTGGCCGCCTGTTCGAAGGCTCGCCCGCCCAAATGCTCGACTCGCTGGACCGCCTGGCGGCCTTGCCGGGCAACACCCGGGTGTGTTGCGCCCACGAATACACCCTGTCCAACCTCAAATTTGCCCTGGCCGTCGAGCCTCACAACCTGGCACTGCAACGCCACTTTGAAATTTGCACTCAACAGCGTCAACAAGCGCTGCCCACCTTGCCCGTCGCGATGAAGACCGAGCGGGCCATCAACCCTTTTTTGCGAAGTCGCGAAGCTGACGTGGTGGCCGCTGTGCGGCAACACGACCCACAAGCTGTCGACGAGGTTTCCACCTTTGCAGCACTTCGCCAATGGAAAAACGACTTTCGATGAACCCATTCACGATGACTTTGACGCCCCTTGGCTTACACAAAGGGGCCCTGATTTTGGTGTTGGCCATGGTGCTCACAGGCTGCGCCACGCCAGACCTCAAGCCAGCCCCCAACGCCACGTCGGAGCTGCCCTCCAAGCCCACGACCGAACCGGCCCCGCGCCCCACTGCGCCCGTCAGCGCGCCGATCGCTCAGACAGAAGCCGAGCGCCCTGTGGTGCTCAAACCCAACGCGCAGCTGGGCCTGCAAGCGCCACCGGCAGACGTCTGGGAGAGGATTCGCCGGGGTTTTGCCATGCCCGATCTGGACAACGACCTGGTGCGCAACCGCGAACAGTGGTATGCCAGCCGACCCGACTACATCCTGCGCATGACCGAGCGCTCGCGCCCCTATTTGTTCCACATCGTCGAGGAACTCGAGCGTCGCAACATGCCCACCGAGCTGGCCTTGCTGCCCTTCATCGAATCGGCTTTCAACCCCCAAGCCGTGTCCAGCGCCAAAGCAGCGGGCATGTGGCAATTCATGCCCGCCACAGGCAAATACTTCGATCTGAAACAGAATCTTTTCAGGGACGAGCGTCGCGATGTGCTGGAGTCGACCCGTGCGGCACTTGATTACCTGCAAAAGCTCTACACCATGTTCGGCGACTGGCATCTGGCCCTGGCCGCCTACAACTGGGGTGAAGGCAGCGTCGGTCGGGCGCTGAGCCGCAACAAGGCTCAGGGCAAACCGCTTGCCTACAGCGACCTGAACATGCCCAACGAAACCCGCTACTACGTGCCCAAGCTGCAGGCCGTGAAAAACATCGTGGCGCAACCCGAAGCCTTCAACACCCAACTGCCCTTGATTCAAAACCACCCTTTTTTCAAGAGTGTGGCGATTGAGCGGGACATCGATGTGGCGGTCGCAGCCAAGCTGGCGGGCGTGCCCATGGAGGACTTCAAAGCGCTGAATCCGGCCATGAACCGTCCTGTGATTTTGGCCGCAGGCACGCCTCAAATCCTGCTGCCTTGGGACAATGCCACGATTTTCGAGACGAATCTGCAGTCCCATGCCAACCGCCGCCTGTCCACCTGGACGGCCTGGCAGGCCCCTCGCACCATGAAAGCAGAAGAAGTCGCCAGTCAGCTGGGCATGTCGGTGGACCAACTGCGCTCGGTCAATGGCATTCCTTTGCGCATGCTGGTCAAAGCAGGCTCGACCTTGCTCGTTCACCGCCAGGGGCAACTCGACAACGATGTCACAGAACATTTGGCAGAAAACGGCCACCTGGCCCTGGCGCCAGAAGTGGTGTTGAAAAAAATACAGGTCAAAGCCCGCAAGGGCGACTCTTTGGCCAGCCTGGCTGCCAGGCATGGCGTCACAGCGGCCAGCATGGCCGACTGGAATCGGCTCAAGATCACGGCGAATTTGACCAACGGTCAAACACTGACCCTGTTCGTCCCCTCACAAGCGCCACGGCGTTTGGCCAAGACAACCGTGCGCCGCGCGCCAGCAGGCAAGCCCAAAACGCCCGCGCGCGCCGCCAAACCGGCACGTCAGCGCTGAGCTGGGTTCAGGCTGCGAACCGCGCCTTGGACTTTTGGGCAAACGTGTTGGTGTAGGTTTTTTCCGGCAACACACGGCCCGTGCTTGTTCCGCCCGACAAGCGGGCGTGCGCTCGCCAGGCAGTCAGGACTTCCTCGTTGCGGATCAGGCCATCGACCGCATACGACTCCCTCAATTTTTCAAAGGCGCCCAGATAAATGGCACGGTCGCCCATCCAGTGACTGGGGGGAACGGTCTTCAAAATATCGGTCAAGCCCGCAGTCTGCAGCCACTTCAAGGCATGAACCACCCCGTCACTCAAAGCCTGGGCACGGTCTGGATGCCGCTGCAAAAAGTCCGACGAAGCCAACAGGCATGAGCCCGGCACCAGCCCCCCCAAAAGCTTGCGGGTGGCCACCAAGGTCCGTGCCTCCCCCAGCAAACGCACTTCATTTTTTTGCTCCAGCCAGTGCATGACGGGATCGGGGTTGCACAAGGCGTCAATCGCGCCACTGCGCAAAGACTCGATGACCGTTGGAGAAGAGCCCACCGGCACGAAGACCACATCCTCAGGCAGCAAGCCGTTTTGCAGCAACCACTGGCATGCGATCCAATGGGTCGACGAATCCAGCGACGAAACCCCCAGGCGCAGGCCCCGCAAATCCATCACAGAACGCCCGGCAAGCGCTGAGCGCGTACTGACCCCCAGACTGACTTGAGGGGTTCGCCCTGATTGAACAAAACACTGGAAATTCTGCCCCTTTTGTTGCAACACAAACAGGTGATCAAACGAGCCCGCCAGCACATCCGCCTGAGCGCCGAGCACAGTGCTCAAGGCCTTGGCGCCCGAGTCATGCGGCACAAAATCGACCGCGATACCGGCTTGCCTGAAAAAGCCCAATTGATCGGCCACCGTCAAGGGCAAGTGATACAGGCTCTGACTGGCCGCCAAAGCGATCTTCACGCGTGGCAAAAATCGCCCGGCAGATTCGGAGACGCCAGGCACAGCGGCGTGCGCACCCGCCAGCGAGCCCATGGCAGCCAGCAAGAATGAACGACGATGCCACACAGCCTTGGACACAGGCCTGACCCCTTTAAAAAATGCAATGCATGCAGCTTATGCAAAGACATCCTGTCGCGCATCGGGAATGATCCCGAGGGGGTTTTCACGTACGCGATTGCAGGCAATCGGTCAGCGCCGATCCACCAAAGCGTGGGCGATGGTGCCCAAGTCCACATATTCCAGCTCACTGCCTGCGGGCACGCCACGGGCCAGCCGCGTGACCTTCAGGCCTTGCTGGCGAATCATCTCCGAGATCACATGCGCGGTGGCCTCGCCCTCGGCGGTGAAGTTGGTGGCCAAAATCACCTCAGTCAACACCCCATCGGCCACACGCTTTTTCAACTTGGACAGGCCAATGTCATGCGGGCCAATACCGTCCAGCGGGCTGAGCTTGCCCATCAGCACAAAGTACAAGCCCCGGTAGGTCCCGGTGCGCTCAATGGCCGACTGATCGGCCGGGGTTTCGATCACACACAAGACCGAGCGGTCACGCGCCATGTCCAGGCAGGTGTCGCACAACTCGGCCTCGGTGAAGGTGTGGCAGCACGCACAGTGGCGGATTTTTTGCACCGCATTGTCCAAGGCCGCGGCGAGTTGCCGGGCCGTGGCCCGGTCGTTTTGCAGCAACTGAAACGCCATGCGCTGGGCCGACTTGATGCCCACGCCAGGCAAGCCTTTGAGGGCCTGGACCAAGGTGGCAAGAGCGTGGGTATCGGCCATGTTCAGAGGCTCAGAACGGCAGCTTCATGCCAGGTGGCAAACCTGCGGTGAGCTTGCCCATTTTCTGCTGCGAAACCTCTTCGGCCATGCGCACGGCATCGTTGAAGGCCGCGGCGACCAGATCTTCCAGCATGTCCTTGTCATCGGCCAGCAAGCTCGGATCGATGGTCACGCGGCGAACGCTGTGCTTGCAGGTCATCAGCACCTTGACCATGCCCGAACCGGACTGGCCTTCCACTTCGACAAAGGCCAATTCTTCCTGGGCTTTTTTCAGGTTGTCCTGCATGGCCTGGGCTTGCTTCATGAGGCCAGCGAGTTGTCCTTTGTTGAACATGGTGTTTCCTTTAAACAGAGAGGGGGTATGAGGGGGTAAAAAATCAAATCAGCTGGATGCTGCCGGGCACAATTTTGGCCCCGAAATCGCGCACCATGGCCTGCACCAGCGGGTCGTTTTGAATCAGCGCTTGCGCGGCCACCATTTTTTCGGCGGCCTTCACGGCCAAACGCCTGGCAGGGCTGTCGGTCACAAGGCCCACTTCGATGCTCAGCTTCACATCGCCATGACCTGCCGCCTGCAAGGCCGCCTGCAAACGCTCGCGGCTGGCCGCATGGTTGAGCGTCTCGCGCTCCACACGCAGCTGCCATTGCGCCGCGTCGCGGGCCAACAGTTGCGACTGCAAAGCCAGCTCGCGCACCAAGGCGGTGATGGCCTCTTGCGCCATCAGGCCCTGCACCACCTCCAGCCAGACATCCCCTTCGGGGGTGGCCTGCACCACGGCCGGGGCGACTGGCCTGGGCGTGTCCAAACGCGCCGAAGGCTCGGCCAGCTCCCGCACAGGCAAAGCACGCAGCACAGGCGCAGGATCAGCCGCAGGCAAGGGCGCTGACGCCTGCACCCCCTGATCGGCGTAGTCGGTCGTGTCGGGCCAATCCTCCCAAGGCGGCGGTTCGAGGCTGGCAACGGGCTCGGGCACATGCACAGTCACCGCGCTGGGCTTGTCCATGTGGTCTGGCGTGGGCCTTTCAGGAACAGGAACAGGAACAGGAACAGGAACAGGAACAGGAACAGGAACAGGAGCGGGGGCAGGCGCATCGGCAGCGGTGACAGGCTCAGGCTTGGCGGCGACGGGCACCGAAGACGCCGCAGCAGCGCTGGCCAAAGCGCGCGCAGACGTCTGACCCGGTGTTTCAGCTAAGGGCTGAGGGCTGATTCGCGGGCTTTTTTTTTCAGCCGATCCCGCCTGGGGTTTGAAAGCCAGCAAACGCAACAGCACCATGGTCAGCGCCGCGTACTCGTCGGGGGCCAGCCCCAGCTCGGTGCGCCCATGCAGGCACAGGCTGTACAGCAATTGGGTTTCTTCGGCGGGCATGGCTTGGGCCAAATCGGCCAAGCCCTGGGTGTCGGGATCATCGCCGTCTTGGGCCATGCTGGGCACCATCTGCATCACCGCCATGCGCTGCAGGAGCATGGCCATGTCTTCCAGCGTGGCAGCGGCCGACACGCCTTGCAGACGCAAGGCATCGACCTGGTTCACCACGGCGGCGCCATCGCCCTCGGTCAGGGCGCGAATCATGTGCATGACATGGCTGCGGTCCACGCTGCCCAGCATCTGGCGCACACCGGCTTCTTGCAGCTGCCCGTTGCCAAAAGCAATGGCCTGATCGGTCAGGCTCAGGGCATCGCGCATCGAGCCGCGTGCGGCGCGGGCCAACAGGCGCAAAGCCAAAGGCTCAGCGCTCAATTGTTCTGCGGCCAGCACCTGGGTCAGGTGTTCAAACACCGTCTCGGGGGCCATGGGGCGCAAGTTGAACTGCAGGCAACGCGAAAGCACCGTCACGGGCACTTTTTGCGGGTCGGTCGTGGCCAGCACAAATTTCAGATATTCCGGAGGTTCTTCCAGGGTCTTCAACATCGCGTTGAACGCGGTGTTGGTCAGCATGTGCACCTCGTCGATCATGAAGACCTTGAAGCGCCCCTGCACCGGTTTGTAAACCGCCTGCTCCAGCAGGCTTTGCACCTCGTCCACGCCCCGGTTCGACGCGGCGTCCAGCTCGGTGTAGTCCACAAAGCGCCCGGCGTCGATGTCGCGGCAAGCCTGGCACACGCCACAGGGCTCGGCGGTGATGCCACCCTGTCCGTCTGCGCCCTGGCAGTTGAGCGACTTGGCCAAAATGCGCGAGACCGTGGTCTTGCCCACGCCGCGGGTGCCTGTGAACAAATACGCGTGGTGCAGGCGTTGCTGCACCAAGGCATTGGTCAGGGCTTGCACCACGTGCTCCTGCCCCACCATTTCGGTGAAATTGCGGGGGCGGTATTTGCGCGCGAGGACAAGGTAAGACATGGGCCTGATTCTATCGGGCTGAAGCGCGCGGTTGAGAAAGAGCCCGTTCAAGGATCAGGCAGGTGATCGACCTTCGGAGAAACAGGAAAAAACAGGTACTGACTGAAAAGCCCCGGCAAGCTCGCCTACAATCATCCCCGACGGGCCTTCCCGCATGGTGAAGCGGCCAACCGGGTCAGGTGGGGAACCAAGCAGCCCTAACTGTGGAGCCAGTGCCGGGGTCAAGGCTCGTCACCTTTTCTGCCAGACAACAGGGGTTTTCTGGCTCATTTCAAGTCCAACTGCGCGATCAACTGAGCTGTTAACTGCTCAACTCCTCGTATTTCACCGCGCCCTCGGCAATGACCGATTGGACATGAACTGATGGCCAGATCCGGCACTTTGCTGCCGAGGTCCCCATCAATGGCCCCCACCCCACTGCGCCAACAAATCCAGACCGCAATCCCGCACAGGGTGACCCCATGCACAGTCCCCTGCACTGGCGCTAAACTGTTTTGGACCCTCTGAACCAGCCCACCCCAAAACCAGCCGAGGAGCCCATGAGCGAACTTGAACAATTTTTGGCCAGCCGCGACGCTTTGCTGACCCACCGCACCGATTACGAAGCCGCCGTGGCGGCGTTTCGCTGGCCTGTTTTGACGCATTTCAATTGGGGGCTGGACTACTTTGACAGCATCGCCCGGGACAACACTGCCCCGGCTTTGCACATTGTGGAGGCCTCGGGCGAGCAATTTCGACTGAGCTATGCCGAGCTGTCGCAGCGCTCCAACCAAGTGGCCAATTGGTTGGTTTCGCTGGGAGCGCGCAAAGGCGACCGGATTTTACTGATGATGGGCAACGAGGTGCCGCTGTGGGAGACCATGCTGGCCGCGATCAAGCTGGGCGTGGTGCTGATTCCAGCCACCACCTTGCTTTCGGGCGACGATTTGCAAGATCGCCTGGAGCGCGGGCGGGTCAAATGCATCATCACCAACGCAGGGGGCATGGCCAAGGTGATGGATTTGCCTGACAACGTGACCCAGGGGCTGACGCTGGTGAGTGTGTCGGGCGGTGGCGCAGGCTTGCCTGCGGGCTGGCTGGATTACGCACTCTCGCACCAGACCAGCACCGCGTTCACCCCGCCTGAACCCACCCGGGTGACCGATCCTTTGCTCGAGTACTTCACCTCGGGCACCACGGCCAAGCCCAAGCTGGTGCAACACACCCAGCAAAGCTACCCGGTGGGGCACTTGTCCACCTTGTATTGGTTGGGTCTGCAAAAAGGCGATGTGCACTGGACCATCAGTTCGCCGGGCTGGGCCAAGCATGCCTGGAGTTGTTTTTTTGCGCCACTCAATGCGCAGGCCTGTGTGTTCATTTACAACTACGCGCGCTTCAACGGGCCGGACATTCTGGGCACGCTGGTGCAGCACCAGGTCAACACCCTGTGCGCACCGCCCACGGTGTGGCGCATGCTGATTCAGGAGGACCTGAAAGCCTGGCCCGTGCAGTTGCGCGAGCTGATCTCGGCCGGCGAGCCACTCAACCCCGAGGTCATCGAGCAGGTTCGGGCCGCTTGGCGCATCACCATCCGCGACGGCTATGGCCAGACCGAGACCACGGCCCAGATTGGCAACCCGCCAGGTGCACCGCTGAAGGCCGGCTCAATGGGGCGGCCTTTGCCGGGCTACCGTATGGTGCTGCTGAACGCCGATGGCGAAAGCGCCGACGAAGGCGAGATCTGCATTGACCTGGCGCTCCGCCCCACCGCACTGATGAACGGCTATGCCGACGACGCCGACAAAACCGCCCAGGCCATGCGTGATGGTTACTACCACACGGGTGACGTGGGTCAACGCGACGAGCAAGGTTTCATCACCTATGTGGGGCGGGCCGACGATGTGTTCAAGTCATCGGGCTACCGCATCAGCCCCTTCGAGCTGGAAAGTGCGCTGATAGAACACCCGGCAGTGGCCGAGGCGGCGGTGGTTCCTGCGCCTGATCCGGTACGGGGCTTGGTGCCCAAAGCCTATGTGATTTTGGCCCCGGGCCACACGCCGGATGCGGCCACGGCGGGGGCGATTTTCAAATTCATGCGAGAGCGGGTTTCGGGCTACAAATTGGTGCGCCGCATCGAGTTCAGCGACCTGCCCAAGACCATTTCGGGCAAGATCCGCCGGGTGGATTTGCGCGCCCAGGAAAACGCCCGTGCTGGGCAAGATGGCCGCCATGCAGGCGAGTTCAGGGAAGAACACCCATAAAGAAGGGTCAGCGCAGGGCGCTGGGGCAAGGCCTTCGGACCATCAGCGGGTACGGGTAAACGTACGGGTCTAGGCCTACACGGCCCAGCAACGAAGGCTTGCCCCCTAGAAGCCTCAGGCCATGCGGCGGCGAAGCGAGGGGAATGGCAAGGCCTTTTGTTTGGATGAAGCCACCAATTTGGGCGCAAAAGGGGCCGCGCTGAGCACTTCGGAGACCAAGGCATCGGCGTTGGCATGGGCGCCGGTGCGACTGGCTTCGAAATCCAGACGGGTGACTTTGGCCATTTGGGCCACAAAGTTCTGAGGGTAATCACGCACATTGAAGCCGCGCAAGGCCATCACTTTCATAAAAGCGTTGGCTGCCTCTTCAACGGCACACTGGTATTCCTTGGAAACAACTGGCGTCATGTCGACCTCGTTCATTGGATGAAGTTATTTACCCATCCATAACGCAGCTCAAGACCGGTTGGAATACATCAATGGTGTAATTTTGTGAAGGAATTTGCCAAAACACCCTGCGCAGCACGCATGCCACTGGCCAAACAGGCGGTGAGCAGGTAACCGCCCGTGGGTGCTTCCCAGTCAAGCATTTCGCCTGCGCAATACACATCGGGCCGGGCCTTGAGCATCATTTGAGCCCCCACGGCTTCCAAAACCACGCCCCCAGCGGTGCTGATGGCCTCATCGACGGGACGGGGATTTTTCAGGGCGACCGGCAAGGCTTTGATGAGCGCCGCCAACGTCTCCGGCTGGTTCAACTGCTCTGACGAACACAGCTCGAACAACAGGCCCATTTTGACGCCATCGAGGCCCAGGCGGCTTTTCAGATGGCTGCTCAGGCTGCGGCTGCCACGCGGCCATAAGGCCTCTTTTTGAACCTGCGCCAGGGTTTTGTCGGGCAACAAGTCCAGCAGCATGTGCGCTTGCCCATGGGCCAGCAAATCGTCGCGCAGCAGGGCCGATGCGGCATAGACCAGGCTGCCCTCCACACCAGAGTTGGTGATCACAAACTCACCTTTTCGCGCAAAACGCACGGTGTCCGCAGCTGTATGGCGTGCGCCCACGGTCAAGCTCACCGATTTCAGCGGGTGCCCTGCAAATTTCACCCTGAAGTGTTCTGTCCAGCCTTGGCCATCGCGCCCTTGCACGTCAAATCCGCAGTTGGAGGGCTTCAAAGGTGCCACTTCGACCCCTTGCGCCTGCAGCAAACCGACCCAGGCGCCGTCAGATCCCAGGCGGGGCCAACTCGCGCCCCCACAAGCCAACACCGTGGCCCCGGCTTGCACCAGCACTTGGCATGCATCGGTCTTGCGCTGAAAAACAAGCTGTTCACCTTGCCAGCCCCGCCATTGGTGGCGCATGTGAAACTGCACCGGCACCCCGGCATCGGGGTGCCGCAAACGGTGTAACCAGGCCCGCAACAAAGGCGCGGCCTTCATTTCTTTTGGAAAAACACGACCCGATGTGCCCACAAATGTGTCCACGCCCAGGGCTTGAGCCCAGTCACGCACGCCTTGCGCATCCATGCCTTCAAGCCATTGGCTGACTTCGGGCTGGCGCGCGCCAAAACGGGTGTTGAACAATTCGGGCGACTCGGAGTGCGTGAGGTTCAGCCCACCCCGGCCAGCCAACAGGAATTTGCGGCCAACCGAAGGCATGGTGTCAAACAAATGGACCGCCACACCCGCACGGGACAGCACATCGGCGGCCATCAGGCCCGCAGGCCCACCGCCCACAATGGCCACATCGGTTTGCAAAATGGGAAAAGCGTCAGATGATGCGGCGTCTGCTGAAAGGGTCATGGGGTCCGAGCAATGAACGCCCCCGCAGCGGGCGCAGGCGTCTGGTTTCTGTCAAAATAGTCTCAACTTTAGCCGCATCTTCAATGTTCACAAGGAAAAGGCCATGGCCAGCGATCTGATCAAACACATTACCGACGCCACTTTCGAAGCCGACGTGCTCCAGTCGAGCCAACCGGTGGTGGTCGACTTTTGGGCCGAGTGGTGCGGCCCATGCAAGATGATTGCCCCCATCCTGGACGAAGTGGCGGGCGCTTACGAAGGCAAACTGCAAATCACCAAAATGAACGTGGACGACAACCGTGATGTGCCTGCCAAGTTTGGCATCCGCGGCATCCCCACGCTGATGATCTTCAAAGATGGCCAACTGGCAGCGACCAAAGTGGGCGCCATGAGCAAGTCGCAATTGACCGCTTTCATCGACCAGCAATTGGCTTGATGCGCGTTCAGCTGGGGTCCAATTGGACCCAAGCACAACGAAACCGGGCCACATCGCCCGGTTTTTTGTTTTCTGGCTGCCCTTAAAACCTGTCATAATTTCCGCAAGGCAGCCCGAACAGGGACCAGCGCCTTGACTGCCGGAAGCACCAGCCCCCAACCCCGGGCGGCGGCCGGTTCTGAACATTTCCACCCGCTTATTTGAAAACGGTCCCCGACGGACCGATTCGCCACAGGCCAAATCCATGCATTTGAATGAACTCAAGGCACTTCATGTGTCCGAACTCCTGAAGCAAGCCGATGCGCTCGAAATCGAGAACACAGGTCGCATGCGCAAACAGGAGCTGATGTTTGCCATCATCAAAAAGCGCGCCAAAGCGGGCGAACAGGTCTTTGCCGATGGTGTGCTGGAAATCCTGCCCGACGGCTTCGGCTTTTTGCGCAGCCCCGACTCCAGCTACACCGCCAGCACCGACGACATCTACATCAGCCCCAGCCAGGTGCGGCGTTTTAACCTGCACACCGGCGACATGATCGAAGGCGAAGTGCGCATCCCCAAAGATGGCGAGCGCTACTTTGCCCTGACCAAGCTCGACAAGGTCAACGACGACCTGCCCGAAAACAACAAACACAAGGTCATGTTCGAGAACTTGACGCCCCTGTTCCCCAAAGAGCAGATGCGTCTGGAGCGTGACATCAAAGGCGAAGAAAACATCACCGCTCGCGTGATCGACATCATTGCCCCGCTCGGCCGCGGCCAGCGCGCCCTGATCGTGGCGCAGCCCAAGTCGGGCAAGACGGTGATGATGCAGCAGATCGCGCACGCCATCACGGCCAACTACCCCGATGTGCACCTGATGGTCTTGCTGGTCGATGAGCGCCCGGAAGAAGTGACCGAAATGCAGCGCAGCGTGCGCGGCGAAGTGATCTCGTCCACCTTTGACGAACCCGCTTCGCGCCACGTGCACGTGGCCGAGATGGTGATCGAGCGCGCCAAGCGCCTGGTCGAGCTGAAAAAAGACGTGGTGATCTTGCTGGACTCCATCACCCGACTGGCCCGCGCCTACAACAACGTGGTGCCTTCGTCGGGCAAAGTGCTGTCGGGCGGTGTGGATGCCAACGCCCTGCAACGCCCCAAGCGCTTCTTCGGCGCGGCCCGCAATGTGGAAGAAGGCGGCAGCCTCACCATCATCGCCACCGCACTGGTCGACACCGGCAGCCGCATGGACGAAGTGATCTTTGAAGAATTCAAGGGCACGGGCAACTGCGAAATCCACCTGGAGCGCCGTTTGTACGAAAAGCGCGTGTTCCCGGCCATCAACCTCAACCGCAGCGGCACCCGCCGCGAAGAACTGCTTCTGCAGCCCGAAGTGCTGCAAAAAACCCGCATCCTGCGTCAATTCATGTACAACATGGACGAAATTGAGGCGATGGAGATGGTCTTGAAGAGCATGAAAGCCACCAAGAACAACTCCGAGTTCTTCGACATGATGCGACGCGGCGGCTGATGCCCTATAATCGACAGGTTTTGCGGAAAGTGCACTCAGATAGGCTGAAGTGTGGCTACCGTAGCGAAAATAAAAGGATTTCCCCATGAAAGACGGCATTCACCCCAACTACCGTGAAATTTGCTTCCAGGACATGTCCAATGGTTTCAAGTTCGTGACCCGCTCATGCGCTAACACCAAAGAAATGATCACCATGGAAGATGGTCGCGAGTTGCCTCTGTACAAGCTGGACACGACCAGCGAGTCGCACCCCTTCTACACCGGCACACAAAAGTCGGTCGACAACATGGGCGGCCGCGTGGAGAAATTCCGCAACCGTTTCGGCAAAACCACCACCATCGCCAAGTAATTCGCGCATTGGTGTCCCCCAAAGGGCAGCCCGGGCAACCGGCCTGCCCTTTTTGCATGGAAGGCCATCTGACACCGTCAAGTCACCAAGGTACAACACACCCACAGGCCAGATCCGATGGGGTTTTTTGTTCCGCCTTTTCATGTTCTGCGGCCCCAGGCAGCACAGCTTTCGCCCAAGCCGCGCCAGCCTCTACTGAGCTGATCCCTAAAATAAGAAACATGGGACTGCCCACCCTCTTCAACAACGATGTCTGCTGAACCTGTGAACCGTCCGACACCCGCCATCGTGGCCCAAAGTGCTGTGCGCAGGCTGCCGCGCCTGGCCTTGCTGCTGCTGTGCGTGGCCTACGTGCTGCCGGGTTTTTGGGGGCGTACACCTTGGAAATCGCAAGACATTGAAGCTTTTGGCTACATGCTGCAGCTCGCACATCCGGCCGTGGGCGAGGTGGCCAACTGGTTCAAACCGAACCTGCTGGGGCAGCAAGACGCGCAATTGGCTTTGCTGCCTTACTGGTTGGGTGCAGGCTTTCTGCGGTGGGCGCCCGCGGGATGGGAAGACGTTGGGGCCCGCGTGCCTTTTGTGGCCATGCTGGCGCTCACACTGGCAGCAACTTGGTACGCCGTCTATGCGCTGGCCCGTCACCCCGCAGCACAGCCTGTGGCTTTTGCCTTTGGCGGCGAAGCCAAACCCGCAGATTACGCAAGGGCCCTGGCGGACGGGGGCCTTTTGGCCCTGCTGGCCTGCCTGGGTCTGGCACGGTTGGCGCACGAAACCACCCCTGCCTTGAGCCAACTGTGTTTTGCAGCCTTGATTTTTGCCGGACTCTCCACCTTGCCGCGTCGGCGTGTTCTGAGCGGCTTAGCCGTGGGGGTGGGCATGCTGGGCCTGACACTGTCGGGCGCACCCACGGTTGCGCTTTGGCTGGGTGTGGGCGGCTCTGTGCTTCGTGCTTCAGGACAACCCGATCCCGCGCAAGGCCGCATGCGCATGCTTGATCTGGGGCTGCTGGGTTTGCTTTGCTTGTTGTGCATCACCACGGCCGGGGTCCTGGATTTGTGGCGCTGGCGTGTGGTGCCCCACAACCTGGTCGATCTGCACATTCTGACCAAGTTGATACTGTGGTTCACTTGGCCTGCCTGGCCTTTGGCGATATGGTCATTGTGGCGTTGGCGTGGTCAGCTTTCACATGGCTGGCGCTACCCGCACTTGGCATTGCCTTTGTGGTTTTTGCTGGTCACTGTCGGCGCCACGTGGCTGACGGGGTTATCTGACCGGGCCTTGCTGCTGTCACTGCCCGGCATCGCGGCCCTGGCGGCTTTTGCCTTGCCCACTTTGCGGCGCAGCCTGAGCGCCTTGATCGACTGGTTCACACTGCTTTTTTTCAGTTTCTGTGCCCTGCTGATCTGGGTCATCTGGCTGGCGATGCAAACCGGATTTCCGGCCAAACCCGCAGCCAACGTGGCGCGGCTTGCCCCTGGTTTTGTGGCGGAGTTTTCCGTGATGGCTTTCGCCATCGCCATGCTGGCCACGCTGGCTTGGGCCTGGTTGGTGAAATGGCGCATCGGCCACCACCGGTCTGCCCTCTGGAAGAGCATGGTCTTGCCCGCAGCAGGTGCCGTGCTGTGCTGGCTGCTGCTGATGAGTCTTTGGCTGCCCTTGCTCAACTTTGCGCGCAGCTATGCGCCTTTGGTCCAAAAAGTTCAGCGGGTCACCAACAACGCAGGCTGCCTGCAATACGCAGGCTTGAGCCAGGCGCAGGGAACGGCCTTCCTGTTTCATGCCAAAGTCCGTCTTCAAGCGGCCCAAGCACCCAGCCTCGCTTGCCCGTGGTTGATCATCGATCAGAAAAACCTGCCCTTGATGGCTGAAAAATTTAAAACCCTGGGCTGGGTGCAAGCAGCAGCTGTACAGAGGCCCTCAGACAGCAACGAAAGCATCCTGATTTTCCGCCCCGCAGACACAAGCAACGACGCCAGCTCGGTCTCGCCCGACGCGTCCCCCAACTGAGTCATGTCAGAGCTGCGTACCATTGCCCGCCATGCGGGCACCGTGCTGGTCGGTCAGCTGGCCGTGATGGCTTTTGGCGTGGTCGACACGGTGATCGCAGGCCGCTACAGCCCCCATGCGCTGGCCGTGTTGTCCTTGGCCTCGTCCATCTACATCAGCATTTATGTTGCCCTGAATGGCATGCTGCAGGCACTGCTGCCGGTGTGGGCCGAATTGCACGGTGCTGACCAGAAGGCCGAGATCGGACGTTCAGTGCGCCAAGCGCTGTACATCTCGGCAGCTGCGGCCGTGGTCGGCATCACGGGTTTGTGGTTCCCCGATCCGTGGCTATCCTGGACGCAAGTGCCTGCCGAACTGTGGCCCGATGTGCGGGCTTATTTACGGGTATTGGCCTTGGCGCTGGTGCCTGCTTTGCTGTTTCGCATGTACAGCACGCTCAATCAAAGCCTGGGCTATCCGCGCCTGGTGACCTGGCTGCAAGCGGGGGCCTTGTTCGTGAAAATTCCTTTGTCCATAGGGCTCACCATGGGCGTCGGCGATCTGCCGGGGATGGGCGTTGTCGGGTGCGCATGGGCCACATTGGCCGTGAACACCATCATGATGCTCACTGGACTTTGGCTGCTGCGCACGCAAGACATTTACCAGCCCTACAAGCTGTGGCGTGCCCTTGAAAAACCGCAATGGCCGGTGCTGAAAAAATTTCTACGGTTGGGCATTCCTGCAGGCCTGTCCATCATGGTCGAGGTGACATCGTTCACCTTGATGGCGCTCTTCATTGCACGCCTGGGTGCCGTGGCCTCGGCCAGCCATCAGATCGCAGCCAGCCTTGGGGCCGTGTTGTACATGGTGCCTCTGGCCCTGGGCATTGCCAGCAGTGCACGCACCGGGTACTGGCTGGGCGCAGGCCAGGCCAGACGTGCGCGACAGGCTGCGGGCCTTGGCATTGGCCTGGCCATTGGCGCAGCACTGCTGTGCGCCGCAGGCCTGTTCTGGGGCCGCGAAGCCATTGCACGCGCCTTCACCAACGACCCGCTCGTGGCCCAGGCCGCGACGCTCTGGCTCGGTTGGGTGGCCGTTTATCACGTCGCCGATGCGGTGCAAGCTGTCTGCGCATTCTTGCTGCGCTGTTATCAGATCACCCTGGTCCCGCTCCTCATCTACACGACCTTCCTGTGGGGTCTGGGTTTGTATGGCGGATACCTGTGGGCCTATGAAGAATCGGCACTCAATGGCCTGCTGAGCTGGACAAGCCGGCCCAGCGTAGACACCTTCTGGATCAGCAGCACCGCAGCGCTGGCCACGGTGTCGGTCATGTTTGCAGCTTTGACCTGGCGGGCGTCGAGAGGCACATCCAGAACAGCGCGAACGGGTCAGTGACCGCCCCCGCTCAGGTTTGTAATAGAAGGAACCTCTCACCGATCACGGCGCTCACGGCGCGCACCATGCGCAGTCGTCATCCTCAGGATCACACAGGCCAAGCCATGTTGGCCATGCACCTTCAAGCCTTCAGGGGAACGACTCGACTGGCAGGGAAAAACAGCATGAAAGTTGAACCCTTGCCCACCTGGCTCTCGATGCGCAATTCGCCACCGTGACGTTGCACCACATGTTTGGCAATGGCCAAGCCCAGACCTGTGCCGCCCGTCTCGCGCGAGCGGCTTCGGTCAACCCTGTAAAAGCGCTCGGACAAACGAGGCAAATGCTCAGGTGCAATGCCCGGACCGGTATCGGTGACCGAGAACATCGCACCGTCAGGACTTCTGCTCCATTGCACACGCACGGTGCCACCAGCGGGCGTGTAACGCACCGCATTGCTGACCAAATTGGACATGGCACTGAGCAGTTCCGAACGCGTGCCCAGCAATGCCATATCCGGCGTACGGTCAAAAATCAACTGATGCACCGGACCCTGGTCATCGCCTTCCTGGCCGGACAGCACGGCCGACAGGGCGACGGCATCTGAAGCGATTTGGTCCATCAACGCCGGCAATGGCACGGCATCATGGTTGCCGGGGGGCGAACTGCCCTCAAGCTGGGACAAAGTCAGCAAATCGGCAACCAGGCTTTGCATGCGTTCGGCCTGCACCGACATCATGTGCAGATAACGCTGGCGCTCTTGCTCGTCCAGGGGAATGGACAGCAAGGTTTCAACAAATCCACTCAATACGGTCAAAGGCGTGCGAATTTCATGCGACACATTGGCCACAAAGTCACGGCGCATGGCATCGGCCAAGGTCACAGAAGTGATGTCCCGACTCAACAGCAGCAGTTGGCCCTCACCATAGGCATGCAGCTGAATCGACAGCTTGGGCACCTGAATCAGTGAATTGGAGCGGCCATCGATGATGACCTCTGCATCGTGTTGGTCTTGCGCAAAGTAACGGGAAAAAACCGGATCGCGCAGCAAATGCACGATGTGCTGCTTCATATCCCGGCCAGGGTCCAAACCCAGATGGCTGCTGGCCGTGGCATTGCACCACTCGATGCGCCCCTCGGAATCCAGCAAAGTCACGCCATTGGGTGAAGCCTGAATGGCTTGCAGAAAATACTGCAGGCGCTGTTCACTGGCGCGCAATTGCTTGTCGTTTTGACGCACTTGACGCTGGATGCGCTGGGCGATTTCGGCCCACACACCTTTCCATGGCAGTTCAGTGCGCCAGTCGGGTTGCGACAGCCATTTCTCCAAACGGCTGATTTTCCAGTTTTGGCTCAACAACACGCCCATCAGCAATGCGCAAGCCAGAAGTGCGGCCCAAAGAGGTCCACCCCAAAACCAGGCTGGTGTGGCGACCAGCAAAATCAAGCCCAGAATTTCAAAAACAGTGACCCACATCTCTCATACCACCGGCGCAGCGGTCAAACGGTAACCCGCGCCACGCACGGTTTCAATCATGGTGCCCGCATCGCCCAGGGATTCACGCAAACGCTTGACGTGCACATCCACCGTGCGCTCTTCGATGTAGACATGGTCGCCCCACACCTTGTCCAGCAACATGCCCCGCGTGTGTACACGTTCAGGATGTCGCATCAAATACTGCAGCAGCTTGAACTCTGTGGGACCGACCTTCAGCGGCTTGTCTTGCCAGCTGACGCGGTAAGTGTCGGCATCCAGTTGAAGATGGCCGATTTTGACCGCTCCACCAGCAGACTCGGGCACACGCCGTCGTAAAACAGCCCGGATGCGTGCCAGCAATTCACGCGGTGAAAACGGTTTGACGATGTAATCGTCCGCACCGGCATCGAGACCCGCCACGCGGTCGGCTTCGTCGCCACGCGCCGTCAGCATCAAAATCGGGACCGCTTTGGTTCGTGCAGAGGCGCGCCAGCGGCGCGCCAGGGCCAAGCCGCTTTCGCCGGGCAACATCCAGTCCAGCAAGATCACATCGGGCAGGATTTCATCGAGTTCTCGCTGGGCCGATTCGGCATCCATGGCCCAAACCGGCTGAAAACCGTTGTGCCGCAAGTTCACCGAGATGAGTTCGGCAATCGACGACTCGTCCTCAACAATCAAAATCCTCGGCAAACTTTTCATCGCACCGCTTTTTCAATATCGGTCAAAGCGGTGTGGCGCACGTCAGCGCCCTTGACCACATAAATCACAAATTCAGCGATGTTCTTGGCATGGTCGCCAATGCGCTCGATGGCCTTGGCCACAAACAGCAAATCCAGGCTGGCCGAAATGGTGCGCGGGTCTTCCATCATGTAAGTGACGAGCTTGCGCACAAAACCGTTGAACTCGGCATCGATCAGGTCGTCCTCTTTCAAGATGACCAAGGCCGTGTTCACATCCAGGCGCGCAAACGCATCCAGGGCTTTGCGCAACAAGCCCGAGGCCAAATCGGATGCCACGCGCAACTCTGACGATGGCAAATTGCGGGGACTGCCCTGCTCCAGAATCAGCTTGACCATGCGGGCAATGCGCTCGGCCTCATCGCCTGCGCGCTCCAGATTGCCGGTGATTTTGGAGATCGCCATCAGCAAACGCAAATCGCGTGCCGTGGGCTGGCGGCGTGCAATGATGGACGCCAACTCGGCATCAATCTCCACCTCCAGCATGTTGACTTGCTTTTCAGTGGCGATGACCTGATTGGCCACCTCCAGGCTGAACTGCGCCAAGGCATACACCGCGTGGCGGGTCTGCGACTCCACCAAGCCGCCCAGCTCCAACACGCGGGAAGAGACGCTGGTCAGGTCCGCATCAAATTGACTCGAAATGTGTTTTTCCATGGTGTGCTCCTGATCAGCCGAAACGGCCAGTGATGTAGTCTTCGGTCTCTTGACGGGCAGGCTTCATGAAGATCTGTTCGGTCTGGCCGAACTCGACCAGCTCGCCCAGGTACATGTAAGCCGTGAAATCGGACACACGCGCCGCTTGCTGCATGTTGTGCGTGACGATGGCCACGGTGTAGTCTTTCTTCAACTCGCTGACCAGCTCTTCCACCTTGGCGGTCGAGATCGGGTCCAGCGCCGAGGTCGGCTCGTCCAGCAAAATGACCTTGGGCTTGACCGCCACAGTGCGGGCAATGCACAGGCGCTGTTGCTGACCACCGGACAGCGACAGACCGCTTTGGCCCAGCTTGTCTTTCACTTCATTCCAGATGGCCGCCTTGCTCAAGGCCCATTCCACGCGCTCGTCCATGTCGGCGCGGCTGAGGTTCTCGTACAGGCGAATGCCAAACGCGATGTTGTCGTAAATCGACATCGGAAACGGTGTCGGCTTCTGGAACACCATGCCCACTTGGGCACGCAGCAAGTTCAGGTCCTGCTTGGCATCCAGAATGTTCTGGCCATAAAAATTGATTTGGCCCTCGGCGCGTTGACCGGGGTACAGGCTGTACATGCGGTTGAGGGTGCGCAGCAGTGTGGACTTGCCGCAACCGGAGGGACCAATGAAGGCGGTGACCTTGTGTTCGGCGATGTTGAGGTTGACGTTTTTCAGGCCTTTGAAAGTGCCGTAATAAAAGCTGAGGTCGCGAATTTCAATCGCATTTTTCAGAGGCAGTGAAGATGTATTGGGCATGAGTAACCTTGTCTTTCAATCAGGCTTTGACTTTTTCGCGGAAGAACACGCGGGCCAAAATGTTCAGGACCAGCACCGTCAGGGTGATCAGCAATGCGCCGCCCCAGGCCAGGCGGACCCAGTTGTCGTAGGGGCTCATGGCAAACTGGAAAATCACCACGGGCAAGTTGGCCATCGGCGAGTTCATGTCCCATGAGAAGAACTGGTTGTTGAGGGCTGTGAACAGCAGCGGCGCGGTTTCGCCACTGATGCGGGCCAAGGCCAGCAGCAAGCCGGTCATGACGCCCGACTTGGCTGCACGCAGCGTGACGAATGTCGCCACTTTCCAGCGCGGTGCACCCAGTGCGAATGCCGCTTCACGCAAACTGCCGGGCACCAGACGCAACATGTTTTCGGTGGTGCGCACCACCACCGGAATGGCAATGAGTGCCAGTGCCAGCGAACCGGCCCAGCCCGAAAAATGCTTCACCTGCGCCACCAAGATGGCGTAGACAAACAAGCCCAACACGATGGAAGGTGCCGACAACATGATGTCGGTGACAAAACGGGTCAGCTCGGCGGTTTTGCTTTCATCGCCGTATTCGGCCAGGTACACACCGGCAAAAATACCGATGGGCGTGCTGACCAAGGCGGTGACCAGCACCATCATGACGCTGCCCACGATGGCGTTGGCCAAGCCGCCGCCTTCAGAGCCGGGTGCGGGCGTCGATTCGGTGAACATGGCCCAGTTGATGGCCGAGATGCCGTTTTTGAACAGCACAAACAAAATCCACAACAGCACGAACAGGCCCAGGGCCATGGCCAGCATGGACAAGGTCAGGCCGATCTGGTTGACGCGCTTGCGCCGGGCGTAAATGCTCAGGTTCATGGTGTCAGGCCTTTCAGGTCTTGGTGCCTTTGGCTTTTTCTGCCCGGATGATCATGATTTTGGCCAAGGCCAACACCACGAACGTGATCACGAACAACAAAAAACCCAGCGCAAACAGGGTGGTGAGGTGGAAGTCATCGGCTTCGCCAAACTCGTTGGCCAGGGTCGATGCGATCGACGTGCCTGGAGAAAACAGCGAGGCGCTGATGCGCTGCGAATTGCCGATCACAAAGGTGACCGCCATGGTCTCGCCCAAGGCCCGCCCCAGGCCGAGCATGATGCCGCCAATGACGCCCTTTTGGGTGTAAGGCAACACGATGTTCCGAACCACTTCCCAGGTGGTGCAACCCAGGCCATAGGCCGACTCACGCAAGATGGGGGGCACGATCTCAAACACATCGCGCATCACGGCCGCAATGAAAGGCAAGATCATGAACGCCAAGATGATGCCTGCGGCCAAAATGCCGATGCCGTTCATGGCGCCCCCAAACAAACCACCAATCAGGGGCATCTGGCCCAGGGTGGACTGCAGCGCAGGTTGACCATATTCGGCAAACAGGGGGGCAAAAATGAACAAGCCGAACATGCCGTAAATGATCGACGGCACAGCCGCCAGCAACTCGATGGCGGTGCCCAGAGGGCGGCGCAAATAAGTGGGGCAGGTTTCCGTCAAAAACAAGGCAATGCCAAAAGACAGAGGCACCGCAATCACCAGCGCAATCAGCGCACTGACCACCGTGCCAAAGATGGCAATGGCTGCGCCGAACTCGCCATTGATGATGTCCCATTCCACGCGCCAGACAAAGCCCAAACCAAACTTGGCAAACGAGGGCCAAGCGTTGATGAGCAAGGAAATGATGATGCCCATCAAGGCGCACAAGACCAGCAGGGAAAAACCCATGGTGATTTTGTGAAAGAAAAAATCCTGCAAGCGTTGGCGCTTGACCACAGCCATCATGTTGGCTTGGGTCGCACTGTCCGCCACGGCCGTCGGGTCCATATTGATTCCTTGAGACAACTGCATCGTGTTCACTTTCAGCGTGCACGCCCCGGCATCATGCGATGGCGGGGCGGCATGTCAGAGCGTCGCTGCGCAACGCCCTGTCGCGGCTCATCAGTTCTTGATCTGTGTCCAGACCCGTTCGCGGATTTGCTTGGTCAGAGCATCGGGCAAGGGCACATAGTCCAGATCAGCGGCCATGGTCTTGCCGCTCTTGAAAGCCCAGTCAAAGAACTTGATGGCTTCCTTGGACAGGTTCTTGTCGCTCGGGTCTTTGTACATCAGGATGAAAGATGCGGTGCTCACAGGCCAGCTGGTCGCGCCCTTGGCGTTCACCATCGAGATGCCCATCCCAGGCACGCTGAACCAGTCAGCGCCGGCCGCTGCAGCGGCGAATGTCAAATCATCGGGGCTGACATACTTGCCATCAGCGTTTTGCAGCTGCAAGAAGTTCATGTTGTTCTTCTTGACGTAGGCATATTCCACATAGCCGATCGCACCCTTGACGCGGTTCACGTTGGCGGCCACGCCTTCATTGCCCTTGCCACCCACCGACGAAGCAGCTGGCCACTTGACGGCAGCGCCTTTGCCCACGGTGTCGGCCCACTCTTTGCTCACCGCGCTCAGGTAGTCTGTCCAGTTGAACGTCGTGCCGGAACCGTCAGCGCGGTGCACCACGGTGATGGCTTGGTCAGGCAGCTTTTTGCCGGGGTTCAAGGCCACAAACTTGGCATCGTTCCACTTGGTGATCTTGCCCATGAACATCTCGGCCATCACGGGGCCGGTGATGCGCAATTCACCGGGTTTGAAACCTTCCAGGTTCACAACGGGCACGGTGCCGCCAATGATGGCCGGGAACTGGACCATGCCGTCCTTGTCCAAGTCAGCGCCAGACACAGGGGCGTCGCTGGCACCAAAGGTCACGGTTTTGGCGCGGATCTGGCGGATGCCGCCAGAAGAACCAATGGATTGGTAATTCAGGCCAGTGCCGGTTTCTTTTTTGTAGGCCTCCGCCCACTTGGCGTAAATGGGATAAGGGAATGTGGCGCCAGCGCCGGTGATGTCGGCAGCCCATGTGGTGGCCGCTACAACGCTCAGGCCTACAGCGGCCATGACGGATTTCAATTTCAACATGTCAACTCCTGGTTCAGGGTGATAAAACTCCAGATGCCAAGTGCTTTTGAAAGCAGCATTGCTTGGACTGCTTTTGACTGTAGCCCCCAATTGTGACAATACCGTGTCAAAAAAGCATGGTTGGATGGACATTGCCCCAGGTGGCTGCCGATTGTGATCCAGCACAGACGCCCCGGATTGGCATCGTCCTGGTACCGGTGATTCAGACCCAGCACCCGTGACGCAAGCGCCGTCATGAGATTGTCACAGCAGCTTGGCACAATTCAACAATCATCGATATGTGGGAAAAGGATTCACCATGAAAGTCGGCATCAACGGCATGGGCCGCATTGGGCGTTTGGCTTTGCGCGCTGCCAAGGGCGCCGCCGAGCGCCAACAGGACGACCCCCGCGCAGGCAACCGCCTGGAGGTGGTGCACCTGAACGAGCTCAAGGGCGGTGCAGCGGCCACAGCGCATTTGCTGGCATTTGACAGCGTGCAAGGCAAATGGCGGGAAAGCATCGAGGCAGAGGACGACAGCCACATCCGCATCGGCGAGCGCACCCTGGGCTTTTCTTCACACGCCTCTCCAGCCGACATTCCCTGGGGCGACATGGGTGTGGACCTGGTGCTCGAATGCACCGGCAAGTTTTTGACCCCTGAAACCATTCAAGGCCACCTGGACCGGGGTGCCAAGCGCGTGATCGTGGCCGCGCCTGTCAAGGTGGGCGATGTGCTGAACATCGTGGTGGGCGTCAACCACACGCAATACAAGCCGGCCAAAGACCGCATCGTCACGGCAGCGTCGTGTACCACCAACTGCCTCGCCCCAGTCGTCAAGGTGGTGCACGAAGCGATTGGCATCAGGCACGGTCAGATCACCACCATCCACGACCCGACCAACACCAACTTGGTGGTGGACGCGCCGCACAAAGACCTGCGCCGTGCCCGCAGCGCCATGACCAGCCTGGCCCCCACCACCACCGGCAGCGCCACGGCGATTGCCCTGATCTACCCCGAACTCAAGGGCAAGCTCAATGGCCACGCGGTGCGCGCCCCGGTGCTCAACGCCTCGTTGACCGACTGCGTGTTCGAGATGAAGCGCGAAACCAGCGCCGAAGAAGTCAATGCCTTGTTTGCCCAAGCCGCACGCGGCCCGCTGGCGGGCATTTTGGGCTACGAAGCGCGGCCCCTGGTCAGCGCCGACTACGCCCGCGACACGCGCAGCGCCATTGTGGATGCGCTGTCCACCTTGGTGACCGATGGCACGATGCTGAAGATTTACGCTTGGTACGACAACGAAATGGGCTACGCCTGCCGCATGGTGGACCTGGCTTGCCACATGCAGGAAGTCGGCATCTGAAATGAATGCGGCTGAACGCAATTACGGCATCGTCACCGCGGCCTATTGGGGCTTCACCCTGACCGACGGCGCTTTGCGCATGTTGGTGCTGCTGCACTTTTACAAACTCGGTTACTCGCCGTTCACGTTGGCGTTTTTGTTTTTGCTGTACGAAGCCGCCGGTGTGCTGGCCAATCTGGTGGGCGGCTGGCTGGCCACGCGCTATGGCATTGCTCGCATGCTCACCGTGGGTCTGGTCACGCAGATCGTCGGTTTTGGCTTGCTGTCGGCCCTACAACCCGACTGGACAGCGGGCCTGTCGGTGGCCTGGGTGGTGCTGGCCCAAGGCGTGTGCGGTGTGGCCAAAGACCTGACCAAGACGGCCAGCAAATCGGCCATCAAGATCACGCAAGCGCAAGCCAAAGACACGGGCAATGGCCAGCTGTTCAAGTGGGTGGCCTGGTTCACCGGCAGCAAAAACGCCATGAAAGGCTTTGGCTTTTTTCTGGGTGGCGTGCTGCTGCAAACGCTGGGTTTTCAGGGCTCGCTGTGGGCCATGGCCACCTTGCTGGCGGTGGTGTTGCTCGGTGTGGTCACCAGCTTGCCGCCCATGATGGGCAAGAGCAAGGCCTCGGGTTCGGCCCGTGAGCTGTTCGCCAAAAATCCGGGCATCAACGCCCTGGCCGCCGCCCGTGTGGCTTTGTTCGGCGCGCGAGATGTGTGGTTTGTGGTGGGCGTGCCGGTGTTTTTGTATTCAATGGGCTGGACCTTCACCATGGTCGGCGGATTTTTGGCAGCCTGGACCATCGGCTATGGCCTGGTGCAAGCCTTGGCCCCGCAACTGGTGCAGCGCAGCGCCGATGGCCTGAGCCACGAGGTGCCCGCAGCGCGCTGGTGGTCGGGCGTTTTGGCGGTCATTGCGCTGGGCATTGCCGCCGCCGTCTGGTTGCAAGCGCCGCAGCTGCAATGGTGGGTGGTCGGGGGGCTTGGCCTGTTCGGCTTTGCCTTTGCCATCAACTCGTCGGTGCACAGCTACTTGATTCTGGCCTATGCAGGCTCAGAAAAAGCTGCCGAAGACGTGGGCTTTTATTACGCGGCCAACGCTCTGGGTCGCTTCTTGGGCACCTTGCTGTCGGGCCTTTTGTACCAGTGGGGCGGTCTGCTGTATGCGTTGCTGGGTTCGGCGCTGATGCTGGCCGTTTGCTGGCTGGCCACGCTGCGCTTGCCTGTGGGCTTGCACACGCACGCTACATCACCCGAAATGACAGGCGCGCCATGAACACCGACACCGTTGTGAAAGCCATGGACGAAGACCTGGCCATCAAGGCTCTGGCGGCTTTGGCACAGACCTCGCGCTTGCGTGTGTTCCGGGCCATCGTGGGCGCTGGCCCCGAGGGCATGCAACCGGGCCAGCTGTCGCAAACGCTGGAGTTGCCTGGCAACACACTGTCCTTTCACCTCAAGGAACTGCAGCAAGCCAGCCTGGTAAATGTGCAGCGTGAGGGCCGGTTTTTGCGTTACCGCGCCCACATGGCCGCCATGCAAAGTTTGGTCGGCTTTTTGACCGACCATTGCTGCCAAGGCGTGGCCTGTGTCGACATGCCGGTCCTGGCTCGCGACAACGCCTGCTGTTGAAGTTTGAGTTGTTCATCGATGAGTGTGGCGTCTCGGCATACAAACGATTTTCAGCAGCGGCCATCTGTCGCAAAATTATCACAAAGCCGTCACATAATCCGCATTTGCCCTGCTCTGTTTTTTCTTCATGCAAACCAAGTCCCTTTACGCTGCCATTGACCTGGGCTCCAACAGTTTTCGCCTTGAAATCGGTCAGATGGATGCAGGACAGCTGCGGCGTGTGGAATACATCAAGGAAACTGTGCGGCAAGGCAATGGCCTGGATGCCGAGCGCAAGCTGAATGAAGAGGCGATGACACGGGGCTGGGAGTGCCTGGCAAGGTTTGGCGAACGCATTGCTGGCTTTCGACCCAGCCAAGTTCGCGCAGTCGCGACGCAGACCCTGCGTGAAGCGCGCAATCGCGATGTTTTTCTGACCAAGGCCAACCGCGTTCTGGGCTTTCCCATCGAAGTGATTGCAGGCCGCGAAGAGGCCAGACTGATTTATTTGGGCGTCTCGCACCTGTTACCCCAATCCCCTGAACGTCGTCTGGTGGTGGACATCGGGGGGCGCTCCACCGAAATGATTTTGGGCCAGCACGAAAGCGCACACACCCTGGAGTCATACCGTCTGGGCAGCGTGGCCTGGTCCATGAAGTATTTCTCGGAAGGCTTCTGGACTGCGTCCGCGTTCAAGGCCGCAGAGATCGCAGCCAAGGCCGTGCTGGAAGAAGCCCAAACCTTGTTCAGCCGCAGCCATTGGGACACCTGTTACGGTTCTTCGGGCACGGTCGGCGCGGTGACCGATGCACTGACTGGCGCTGGCTGGCCCGAAGGCAAGATCACGCGCGAAGGCCTGGCCTGGCTGAAAGACCGCTTGCTCAAAGCGCAAAAGCCGGACAACCTTCGGCTGGAAGCCGTCAAGGAAGACCGCAAGCCCGTGATAGGCGGCGGACTGGCCGTGCTGCAGGCGGTGTTCGATTTGCTGCAGATTGACGAGATGCAATCTGCCCATGGGGCACTCAGGCATGGGGCCCTCTATGACCTGATCAACCGCGAAGGCACACAGGATGTCCGTTCGTCCATGGTGGATTGGCTGGCCCAGCGTTTTGGCACTGACAAGCTGCAAACCGAAAGGGTATCGCGAACCGCACAACACCTGTTGCAAGCCATGATGCCCAGCGCCACAGCGGCCGAGCGTCTGCGCCATTTGCAAAAGCTGCATTGGGCCTGCCAGCTGCACGAAACCGGCATGCGCATTTCGCACAGCGATTACCACAAGCACGGTGCTTACATCCTGGACAACACCGACCTGCCAGGCTTCACCCTGAATGAGCTGCACCGCCTGAGCCAGCTGGTGCTGGGCCACCGGGGCAAATTGCGCAAACTCGAAATCGAGCTGGAAGACCCCTGCTTTGTGCAACAGCTCATGGCGCTGCGTCTGTCGGTCATCCTGTGCCATGCCAGACGGGACCCGGACCTGTCGGGTCTGGACATTGGCTGTGATGCACTGGGCCAGACTTTCCGAATCAGCGTCAGCAGCGCTTGGGCCGAATTGTGGCCTCAGTCGGCTCACCTGCTGCGTGAAGAAAAAACCGCTTGGCAGAAAACAGCGTGGACGCTTCAGGTGCAAGTGATTTGAAAATCCCTGGCGTGGCAGCAACCATCAAAACCAGCTGCCCTGCCCAAGGCTGACGCTAGAGCTTGTCCGGCGAAGTTACCGCCAGCAGCACGGTCTGGTCCTGACCCTCTCGGATGCGTCTGCGCAACCACCAGACAGCGCCTTTGCGGATCGCACAAGCGTCACCCGGCATTTGCAGCAAATGAGAAATCATCGCCCCCAAACCGGGCTGGTGCCCCACCAACAGAACAGGGTATTTGGCACCTGGCCATCCGGCAGTTTCCAGAATATCCTGTACAGAAGCACCCGGCGACAAGGCATCACGGACCTTGTACTTTCGCCCCAACGCTTTGACCGTCTGCTCGGCCCGCACGGCCGGACTGCTCAAAATGCGTGTCCCCTGAGGCAACTGGGTTTCCAGCCATGCAGCCATGCGCTCAGCCTGCTTGCGGCCACGCGGGGTCAAGGCCCTTTGCATGTCGTCTTCGCCCGCCTGCGCATCATGGGCTTCGGCATGCCGCCACACAATCAGGTCCATGGCACTCAATCCTGCTGGGCTGCCACGCCGTAACGTTGCATCAAGGCATTCTGGGCGCCGTGTCCCGGGGCATTCAAGCCCACCCGGTGGTAATGCCCGTCAGCGGCCAGGTCCCATGCGTCACGGCTGTCGTGCAGGTAAGCGATCAGGCATTCGTCGATGATGCGCTGGCGCAAAATGGGATCACGCACCGGCCAGGCCAGCTCGACCCTGCGCGTCATGTTGCGGCTCATCCAATCGGCACTGGACAGGTAAATCGATTCGTCCTGGTCCGCGCAGAAGTAAAAAACCCGGGAATGCTCCAGAAAACGGCCAATCACCGAGCGCACACGGATGTTCTCACTGAACCCCGCGACACGGGCAGGCAGCATGCAAGCACCGCGAACAATCAAATCAATTTTTGCGCCCTTTTGGCCTGCTTCCAGCAGTGCCTCGATCAGGGGCAGATCGGTCAGAGCGTTCATCTTGATGACAATGCGGCCAGGCGCGCCACGCGCCGCTGCATCGCCCACAGCGGCAATGCGCGCCTGCAGCTCGGCGTGCAGTTGAAAAGGCGCGACCAACAGACTTTTCATCTTCGGCAAACGACTTTGGCTGGCCAGGTGGCTGAACAGTTGGTCCATGTCTGCCGTCATGTTGGCATCGGCTGTGAGGTAACTGATGTCGGTATAAAGCGATGCGGTTCGGCGGTTGTAATTGCCGGTGGACAAATGGCCATAACGCTTGAGCAAGCGTCCCTCGCGCCGCGTCACCAGCAGCATCTTGGCATGGGTCTTCAGACCCACGATGCCGTAGACCACCTGCACGCCTATCGACTCTAGCTGCTCGGCCCAGTTGATGTTGGCCTCTTCATCGAAACGGGCTTTGAGCTCGACCACGGCCGTGACTTCCTTGCCGCGTCGCACGGCCTCGCGCAGCAAATCCATCATGGTGGGATCACTGCCCGCCCGGTAAATCGTTTGCTTGATGGCCAGCACATGGGGGTCCATCACCGCTTCACGCAAAAAAGCCAGCACGCCATCAAATGTTTCAAACGGCTGGTGAATCATCACATCACCTTCCTTCAGGCGTGCGAACACCGAGCCGTGTCTGGGCAACTGCCCAGGAAAACTGGCTTTGTAAGGCGGAAACAGCAATTCAGGGGCGTTGATCAGATCGATCAGCTGCATCAAGCGCACCAGATTCACCGGGCCGTTGACCCTGTAAACCGACAACTCGGGCAGCTGGAACTCCTTGCGCAAAAATTCCGCCAGACGGGACGAACAATTGGCCGACACCTCCAGGCGAACCGCCTGACCGTAATGGCGATGTTGCAAGCCCTGGCGCAAGGCCATGCGCAGATTGGCAATTTCGTCTTCATCCACCGCCAAATCAGAATGCCGAGTCACGCGAAACTGCGAGAACTGTCCCACTTCGCGGCCCGGAAAAAGCTCAGCCAAATGCGCCCGGATCACACTGGACAACAAGACAAAAGCCGTGCTGCCGTCACACACCCGTGCAGGCAGCGGGATCAGGCGAGGCAAGACCCGTGGCACTTTGACGATAGCGATTTCATTGGATCTGCCGAAGGCATCTTTGCCCGACAACTGCACAATGAAGTTGAGCGACTTGTTGGCCACTTGTGGAAATGGGTGCGCAGGATCGAGACCCACAGGCACCAACAAGGGTTGCACTTCACGCTGAAAGTAACTGCGCACCCATTGACGCTGCTCAGCGTTGCGTTCACCGTGCGACAGGATGCGATAACCCTGGCGCTGCAGTTTGGGCAACAAATCGTCGTTGTACAAGGCGTATTGCCTGGCCACCATGGCACCGGTTTTCTCGGCAATGGCGGCCAAGGTTTTGTCCGTGTAGGGGCCCGATTTCAGGTCTTGCAAACTGCCGATCACATGCGGCTCGGCACGCACTTCGAAAAACTCATCCAGATTGGACGACACGATGCAAAGATAGCGCAGACGCTCCAGCAAGGGCACTTCAGCACGCTGCGCCCAATCCAACACACGCTCGTTGAATGCCAGGATGCTCAGATCGCGGTCCATGAGGGCATGTCCTGATTCGGCAGCGGAATTCATATTTTTTGAATTGACCATGGGACTTTGCGAATGAATTGAAAAATCATTCTAGAAAGACGTCATGTCAATTTGATGACAAATTTTGGCGTGCAGCCGGGTCACTTCAGCGGCCCAACGAGAAATGTTTTCGGTAACGCGCAGGCAAATCCGCCGTGCGCATCATCATGGGCAAGTCGGCCGTATTGAAATCAGGATCCCATGCGGGTGCGCCCAGCACCTTGGCGCCCAGCCTCAGGTAGCCCTTGATGAGGGCCGGTGGATCCATCGTCAGGCCATGGTCGAGCTCTTCCACGGGCAATGGCAAACGTGGGCGCACATGGTATTGAATGTCCGCCAGATGCGTCTGCCTCAACTGGTGCCAGATGCTGGCGGCCGCATCGCCAGTGACCACCCCGTTGTGCAGCATGGGGATGCTGGCACAGCCGATCATGGTGTCCAGCTGGTTTCGGTCCATGAATTCGAACAATGCCCCCCACAAAGCCATGATGACGCCGCCATGGCGGTGTTCGGCATGCACACAACTTCTGCCCAGCTCCACCATGCGCTGACGAATGCCCCGCAAACGGGTCAAGTCAAATTCGGTGTCGCTGTAAGTGCTGCCTGCGCGTTTGGCTTGGGCAGGCGTGAGAACCCGGTAGGTGCCGATCACCTGATGGGAGGCCGTGTCCCTGACCAAAAGGTGTTCGCAATAGTCGTCGAACAAATCGATGTCGTGACCCGGCAAGGTTTGCGGCAAACGCGCCCCCATTTCGGTCGCAAACACCGCATACCTCAGGCGCTGCGCTTCGCGAACTTCGTCCTGATGTTGCGCCCAACTGACCTGAATGGCACTTTGAACGCCTCTCGGCAAAAACTCAACAGGGGGGCCAGATGATCCCGGGTGAAGTGACCCCCTGGGCAAATAGACCGGGGACAAAGCGAAAGTGGGATTGGGCAACTCTTTCATGGCAACAGCTCCTTGTGATCAGTTTTCATGATCCATGGAACTGATGACAGCCACACGTCTGTTTCATGACAATAACGTGACCTTTGTGAGGGTGCCGAAAGATTTAAGGTATCTTCAGGTTTTATTTTTCAACGCCACTGACATGATCCTCGAAATCGCCGACATCCGCATCCAGCCGGGCCAGCAAGCCGCATTTGAAAAAGCCATCGCACTGGGCCTGAGCACGGTCGCTGCCAAAGCCAAGGGCTTTCGCGGTGCCAAGGTCAACCGGGGCATTGAAAGCCCCGAACGCTTTGTGCTGCAAATTTTTTGGGACACCCTGGAAGACCACACTGTGGGCTTTCGCGAATCACCTCTGTTCACCGAGTGGCGTGCCATCGTCGGGCCGTTCTTTGCCGCTCCGCCGAACGTGGAGCACTTCGAGCTGGCCTACACATCGGCCTGAATCGAAAGCGCTGGTCTTTCAGCAGCTCGGCCAAGGCCCATCAGTTGGCCTCGTGCCCCTGCACCAGCCGCGACAACAAATTGACAAAGTGTTGTTGCTCTTCCTTTGGCAAGGGCGACAGGATCTGCTGCTGCACCCGGGCCACATCGGCCTGGATGCTGGCCAAGGCCTGCGTGCCCTGGGGGGTGACCACCAGCAGCTTGCGCCTGCGGTCTGTCGGGTCGGCTTGACGCTCCACCCAGCCCTTGGCTTCCAGACGCCCGATCACCGAGCCCGACGTGGCCGGATCAAACGCCACCCTTTTGGCCAGACTCACTTGATCAATGCCGGGGCTGTCCAGCAAGGCATTCAAAATGGCAAATTGCACCGGCGTGATGTCGAACGCTGACAAATGCTCGGCAAAAATTGCCACCGCGATCTGCTGAGCGCGGCGAATCAGGTGGCCGGGTGTAGCTGCCAGGTCAATACTTTTGATCATGTCCATATTTTTCAATCGGATCAGGGTTTTCACTTAGTTTTGAGTGAACTCAAGTCCACATAATAAGCATGCCTATTAAATAGTATCCGCTTAACATCGTATTTTTATTTTCCGAAAGCGACTCATGAGTTTTGTTTTTAACCCTACGCCTGTGGTTTCCGTGCCCGTGCAGGGTCAACCCGGACGTTTTCCAGTGCACCGCATTTATTGCGTGGGTCGCAATTATGAAGAGCACGCCAAAGAGATGGGCTTTACCGGTCGCGAACCCCCATTCTTCTTTTTAAAACCTGCTGACAGCTTGGTGGTGGTTGAGGCGGGTCACCAGGGGCACATGCCCTATCCCAGTCTGACGCAAAACCTGCACCATGAAATTGAGTTGGTGGTGGCCATTGGCAAAGGTGGCAAAAACATCAAGGCAGCAGACGCTGCCCAGCACATTTACGGTTTTGCCGTGGGCTTGGACATGACACGCCGTGACTTGCAAAACGAGATGAAAAAACAGGGACGCCCCTGGTGCATTGGCAAGGCTTTTGACCACTCGGCCCCCATTGGCCCCATCACTTTGGCGGCGCAAGCCGGTGACGTGAACAACGCCGAAATCAGCCTGCAAGTCAACGGGCTGGACCGTCAACGCAGCCATGTGAGCAAACTGATCTGGAATGTGGCCGAAACCATTGAGCACTTGTCTGCCGCTTGGGAGCTGCAGCCCGGCGACCTGATTTACACCGGCACGCCAGAAGGTGTCGCGGCTGTGGTGGCAGGCGACGTTCTGGTGGGTCAAGTGGCGGGCTTGGAGAGCTTGGAAATCGCCATTAATTAATGAAGAAAAGTGCAGTAACCCTGAATAACTTGGTGTTTGCCCTGAGTTACTCCCAAGAAACTTGCAGGATAATTCATGTTCAAGGGCCTGCGAGGCACTTGCTTTCGACCACAAGCAAGTTGCAACTGCTTGGTTTTGCATCCAACCATTAACCGACCACACGGTTGGTTAATGGTTTATGATCCGTTTTCGATAACCATGAAGGAGACAGTTTGATGAAAAAATTCTTGAAAACAACTGCGCTGGCCGCTGGCCTGCTGGGCGCGGGTTTTGGCGTTCATGCCCAAACCATCACCCTGAAGGTTCACCACTTTCTGGGCCCACAGTCGATTCAGCACACCACCATGATGGGCGAGTGGTGCAAAAACATTGCACGCGACTCCAAAGACCGCCTCAAGTGCGACATCTTCCCCGCCATGCAATTGGGCGGCACGCCCGTGCAACTTTACGAACAGGCCCGTGACGGCGTGATCGACGTGGCTTGGACCCTGCAGGCATACACCCCAAAATTGGCAAAACTGGAAGTGTTCGAATTGCCCTTCATGATGACCAATGCCGAAGCCACCAGCCGTGCCGCTTGGGATTTTGGTCAGAAGTACGCCCAGGACGACTTCAAGGACGTCAAGATGCTGGCCATCCATGTGCACGGCCCAGGCAACATTTACACCAAGTCCAAAGCTGTGACCACCATGGCCGACCTGAAGGGCTTGAAAGTTCGTGCCCCCACACGCCAGGTCAACAAGATGGTCGCCATGATGGGTGCCACGCCTGTTGCCATGCCTGTGCCGCAAGTGCCTGAAGCCCTGTCCAAAGGCGTGATCGATGGTGCCGTGATTCCTTACGAAGTCGCTCCTGGCCTCAAAGTCAACGAACTGACCAACTTCACGGCCGAGACCGACCGCAGCTACAACGCGCTCTACACCACCGTATTCGTGGTGCCCATGAACAAGGCCAAGTACGAATCGCTGCCTGCGGACCTGAAGGCCGTGATCGACAAAAACTCGGGCCGCGAGTTCTCGGCGTTCCTGGGCAAAACCCAAGCCGGTCAGGACGTTCCCAGCAAGAAAGTCTTTGAAGCTTCGGCCAACCAGAAAATCAGCGTGATCCCCAAAGCTGAGCTGGAAAAGTGGAAGAAAGCCACCGATTCACTCGACGATTCCTGGGTCAAGGAAATGACCGCCAAAGGCATGGATGGCCAAGGCATGTTCAACACGGCCAGCGAGCTGATCAAGCAATACACCAAGTAATTGGACTTCGCTTCAAGACAGAGCAGGGTTGCGTGGCACCCTGCTCTGTTTTTATGTGCAGCTTCGTTGTTTTGAAGCCTCAAAATTGTTTTCGATTCTCATTGCCCAATAACCATCATGATGTTCTCAACCCTATTGGACCGCATTGCCCGGTTCTGCAGCATCCTGGGAGGATTGGTCATGACCGCGCTCATGCTCATGACCTGCTACAGCCTGATCAGCCGCAACGTTTTTGACTCGGCGCTGATTGGCGACTTCGAGTTGACCGGTGTCGGTGCAGGTGCTGCGATCGCGCTGTTCATGCCTCTTTGCCAACTCAAGCACGAGAACATCATCGTGGACTTTTTCACAGCCAATCGCAGTGCCGTTTTCAATTTCAGACTCGACCGCTTTGGTGACTTTCTGATGGCTGTTATTTTTTCCTTGCTGTCCTGGCGATGCACGGCTGCGGCCATCAATGCCGTCGAGACCATGGGCGCGTCCATGCTGCTGGGTTTTCCTGACTGGATCGTGTTCACCAGCATGGCGATTCCATTTGGCATCACGGCGGTCATCGCCTTGAGTCAGGCCGCCTCCAAATTCAGTGCCAACGAGAAAGCCCCATCATGACCCCCATCACTTTGGCTCTGATGATTTTCGGCATCATGCTTTTGCTGATGGTGATCCGCATCCCGATCGCGGGTGCCATGTTCCTGGCAGGTACCGCTGGATTCATCATTCAAACCGGTGTTCAACCGTATTTGAACTTTCTGAACAACCTCGCGTTTGCCCGACTGGCCAACTATGACCTGTCGGTGATTCCGTTGTTCATTCTGATGGGGCACTTCGCCACACAAGGCGGCATCAGCAAGGCCTTGTTCCAGTTTGCAGCTGCAGTCATGGGCCGCTTCAAAGGTGGCTTGGCCATGGGCGCAGTGCTCGCTTGCGGCGCTTTTGGGGCGATTTGTGGCTCCTCTGTGGCCACCGCGGCCACCATCACTGGTGTCGCACTGCCCGAGATGAAACGCCATGGCTACTCAGGCCGACTGTCCACAGGCACCTTGGCTGCCGGCGGCACCTTGGGCATCCTGATTCCGCCTTCCGTGCCTTTGGTGATCTACGCCATCCTGACCGAACAAAACATCGCCAAGCTGTTTGCTGCAGCCATGATGCCCGGCATCATCGCAATGGTCGGTTACATGATCGCCATCGCCATTTATGTGCGGGTGGTGCCTGGCCAGGCACCAGACCAGGAAGAGCGCGAAAAATTGACCCTCGAATCGCTCAAAGGCATCTTGCCCATTGCGATCATCTTCATCATTGTGTTTGGCGGCATTTATGCGGGCTTTTTCACGCCCACCGAAGGTGCTGCGGTGGGTGCCAGCTCGACGTTTCTGGCGGCCCTGCTCAAACGTGAATTGACTTGGGAGAAGTTCCTGCACTGCTTCCACGCCACTGCGCTGAGCGCGGCCATGATCTTCATGATCTTCATGGGCGCTGACGTGATGAACGCCTCTTTGGCCCGCACACAGGTGCCTGGTCAACTGGCCGAGATGGTGGTTTCCATGAACCTGGCACCGCTGATGGTGGTGTCGGGCATCTTGCTGCTGTATGTGGTGCTGGGTGCGGTGATGGACGAGTTGTCCATGCTGCTGCTGACGATTCCGATCTTCTTTCCCATCATCATGAAGCTGGACTTCGGCATGACGCCCGAACACACCGCCATTTGGTTCGGCATCATGGTGCTGATGACTGTGGGTTTCGGCATGCTGGCCCCCCCGGTGGGGCTGAACGTTTACGTGGTCAACGGCATGGCCAAAGATGTGCCGCTGAGCGAAAGCTACAAAGGCATCATGCCTTTCCTGATCAGCGACACCATCCGCACCTTGCTGTTGCTGTTTTTCCCGGGCATCTCGCTGTTCCTGATCCAGTACCTGACCTGACCTGACCTGATCAGCCCAATGTCCTGCCAAGCCTCCGGGGCTCTGCCCCTGGGGGCTTTTTTCATGGCGAAATGGTTAGACTCGGGCCTTGATGCCAGCGCAACCCCTCTTACTGAATTCACACACTGTTCATGATGTTTGACCGCACTATCCGACATTGCCGCCAATGCGGTGCCCTGGTGGCCCGCCGCCTGCCGGACGACGGCGACACCCGTGAAAGGGCCATTTGCACCGTCTGCCACACAGTGCATTATGAAAACCCGCTGAATGTGGTGGGCACCGTGCCGCATTGGGGCGACCAGGTGTTGCTGTGCAAACGCAACATCGAGCCCCGCAAAGGCAAATGGACCTTGCCAGCAGGCTTCATGGAACTGGGTGAATCCACCTCGGAGGGCGCAGCCCGCGAAACCACCGAAGAGGCTGGGGCGCAGTTCATCATGGAAGACCTGCTGACGGTGATGAGTGTGCCCCGCGTCGGTCAGGTGCATTTGTACTACCGCGCCCGCCTGACCAGCGACGTGTTCGACCCCGGCCACGAAACCATGGAAGCGCGTTTGTTCAAACAGGACGAAATCCCCTGGGATGAACTGGCTTTCAGGACCGTCAAAGAAACACTGGAGCACTATTTTGCCGACCGACTTGCCGGGCGTTTTGTCACCCACGCCTTCGACATCGCATAAAAATTTGAATGCCCTGCCCCCAAAAGGGGCATTCGCCTTCCATAATACAAAGGCATCCTTTTCACCGATTCTCAAAGGCTACGCATGATCAAGTCCATCACCACACTTCTGGCCAGCTTGCTGGCAGCCACTGCCATGGCCCAAACGGCTGCCCCGGCACCCGCACCCGCCGTGGCCCCTGCCGTGACCGCCACACCGGCCGTCGCCCCCACACCAGCGCCTGCGGCCACACCCAAAGCCGAAACCCCGACCAAGAAAAAAGCAGTCAAAAAGACTGGCAAGAAAAGCAAGAAATCCAAAAAGAAGAGCAAGGCCTGATCCAGACGCCACGCCCGTTCCTTCCCGGATCTGACAAGCGTCAGGCCCCAACACAAGGGCCACCCTCGGGTGGCCTTTGTCAGTTGAGCAGCCCTTAAAAAGCGCTGAGCTCATCCGCCCTGTAACCCCTCACACGTCAATCGCCGCAGCCGATCCGGCTTGCTTGCGCAACTCAAACTTCTGGATCTTGCCGGTGCTGGTCTTGGGCAGCTCGCCAAACACCACCGCACGCGGCACCTTGAATCCAGCCAGATGCTGCTTGCAGTGCGCCACGATCTGCTCGGGCGTGGTCTGCGCCCCGGCCTTGAGTTCCACAAACGCACAAGGCGTCTCGCCCCAGCGTGCATCGGGTTTCGCCACCACAGCTGCGGCCAGCACATCGGGATGGCGGTACAGCACGTCTTCCACCTCGATCGACGAGATGTTTTCGCCGCCCGAGATGATGATGTCCTTGCTGCGGTCCTTGATCTTGATGTAGCCGTCCGGGTACTGCACCGCCAGGTCGCCGCTGTGGAACCAGCCACCCGCAAAGGCTTCCTGCGTGGCCTTGGGGTTCTTCAGGTAACCCTTCATGGCGATGTTGCCCTTGAACATGATCTCGCCCATGGTCTCACCGTCTTGCGGCACAGGCTGCATCGTCTCGGGGTTGAGCACGCGCACATCCCGCTCCAGGTGGTAGCGCACGCCTTGGCGGGCGTTCAGGCGGGCTCGCTCCCCAATGTCCAGCGCATCCCACTCGGGGTGCTTGGGGCACACGGTGGCGGGGCCATAGACCTCGGTCAGGCCGTACACATGGGTCAGGTCAAAGCCCATTTGCTCCATACCCTCGATCATCGACGCGGGCGGCGCGGCACCGGCCACCATGGCCTTGATGCCTGTGGGCACACCCGCTTTCATCGCAGCTGGGGCATTGACCAGCAAGCCGTGCACGATGGGCGCACCGCAGTAATGCGTCACGCCATGGTGGCGCATGGCATCGAATATGGCTTGCGCATCCACACGGCGCAAACAAACATTCACGCCCGCACGCGCCGCCACCGTCCAGGGGAAACACCAGCCGTTGCAGTGGAACATCGGCAGCGTCCACAAATACGCCGCGTGCTTGGGCATGTCCCACTCCAGAATGTTCGAGATCGCATTGGTGGCCGCGCCCCGGTGGTGGTAGACCACGCCCTTGGGATTGCCGGTGGTGCCACTGGTGTAGTTCAGGGCAATCGCATCCCATTCATCGCCGGGCAGGCTCCAGGCAAACGCCGCATCGCCCCGGGCCACAAAGGCTTCGTAGGTCACTGAGCCAATCTTCTCGCTCGGGCCGGCGTACAGCGCATCCTCGACATCGATCACCAGCAAAGGCAGCGTGGACTGGCGCAGTGCCAGCGCTTTTTTCATCACGCCCGAGAACTCCGGGTCCACGATCACGGCCTTGGCTTCGCCATGGTCCAGCATGAAGGCCACCGTCTCCGGGTCCAGCCGGGTGTTGAGCGCGTTGAGCACCGCGCCCGCCATCGGAATGCCAAAGTGCGCCTCCACCATGGGCGGCGTGTTGGGCAACATCACGGCCACCGTGTCGTTTTTGCCAATGCCCGCCTGCGCCAGCGCACTGGCCAGTTGGCGGCAGCGGCGGTAGGTGCTGGCCCAGTCCTGGCGCAATTCCCCGTGCACGATGGCCAGACGGGTCGGGTACACCTCGGCGGTGCGCTCGATGAAGCTCAGCGGCGACATCGGGGCATGGTTGGCGGGGGTCTGGGGCAAATCCTGGTCGAAGATGCTGACTTTGGTATCGGTCATGGAGGGGGTCCTGTTTCGGCTGACGGTCGGATGTTGAACAGTTTGCCTGACCCGAGGCTGAAATCCATGCTGGTTTGCCCCGAAACAAGCGCGGGAGACCCCGCCACATCGGCGAAAATACCCCGATGGCCATCCCCCAGTCTTTCATCCAGGAGTTGCTGTCCCGCGTCGACGTGGTCGACATCGTGGGCAAGTACGTGCAGCTCAAGAAAGGCGGCGCCAACTTCATGGGCCTGTGCCCTTTTCACGGCGAAAAATCCCCCAGCTTCAGCGTCAGCCCCACCAAGCAGTTCTTCCACTGCTTTGGCTGCGGCAAAAACGGCAACGCCATCGGCTTTTTGATGGAGCACGCGGGCATGACCTTCATCGAGGCCGTGAAAGACCTGGCCCAGCAAACCGGCATGGTGGTGCCCGAAGAACAACAATCGCCCGAAGACCGCGCCAAAGCCGCCGCCCAAAAAGCAAAACAAGACAGCCTGAGCGATGTGCTGGAAAAAGCCGGTCAGGCCTACCGTGAACAACTGCGCATCACGCCCCACGCGGTCGACTACCTCAAGGGCCGGGGCCTGTCGGGCCAAATTGCCAAGCGCTTTGGTCTGGGCTATGCGCCCGAAGGCTGGCGCAGTTTGGCCAGCATCTTCCCCAAATACGACGACCCCTTGCTGGCCGAAAGCGGCCTGGTCATCGTCAACGAAGAAGACGACAAACGCTACGACCGCTTTCGCGACCGCATCATGTTCCCGATCCGCAACATCAAAGGCGAATGCATCGGCTTTGGCGGACGCGTGATCGGCAGCGGCACCCCCAAATACCTCAACTCGCCCGAAACCCCGGTGTTCCACAAAGGCCGCGAGTTGTATGGCCTGTACGAAGCCCGCGAAGCCCTGCACAGCGCAGGCTATGTTCTGGTGACCGAAGGCTACATGGACGTGGTGGCGCTGGCCCAGCTGGGCTTTGCCAACGCGGTGGCCACGCTGGGCACGGCCTGCACGCCCGAGCATGTTCAAAAGCTGTTCCGCTTCACCGACTCGGTGGTCTTCAGCTTTGACGGCGACGGTGCGGGCCGACGCGCCGCCCGCAAGGCGCTCGACGGGGCCCTGCCCTATGCCACCGATGTGCGCAGCATCAAGTTTTTGTTTTTGCCCGCCGAGCACGACCCCGACAGCTATGTGCGCGAGTTTGGCCAGGACGCTTTTGCCGAACAAATCAAGCAGGCCATGCCGCTGTCGCGCTTCTTGATCGAAGCGGCCAGTGCCGACTGCGACCTGCAAACCGCCGAAGGCCGCGCCCGCTTGTCGAGTCAGGCCCGCCCGCTGTGGCAGCAGCTGCCCGATGGCGCGCTCAAGCAACAACTGCTGTCAGAACTGGCACAACTCATTCAACTGGAAACCGCAGGCCTGGAAAAACTGTGGGGCCAGCAAGCGGCCAGTGACCAGCGCTTTGCGCCGCGCAGCCCCCCAGCTGCACCATCGATGCAGGCCGCCAACGCCGCCTTCAGCCAAGCGGCCAGCGCGGGCGGTGACGAGCACCACGCGTTTGAGCCGCACTACGGCGAGCCCCCGGCCTGGGCTGGAGACAGCACTTATGCATCTGGCGGCTACAACAGCGCAGGAGCCCATGCAGGCGGCAATTTTTCGGGCAACAGCTGGCCCCGCAAGAATTCAAACTGGACACCCAACAGCAAATTTGGCAACAGTCGCTTCAAGCGCGACCAGCCCCCCGTCTACACCGGCCCGCGTACCGTGCCCGCCAGCCGGGCCGACCATGCGGCGCGCCTGCTGCTGAGCAATATGGCGCTGTGGGAAACGCTGGCCGGAGAAGACCACGCCATGCTCTGCGCCCTGCCCGCACCGCACGGGCCTTTGTTTGCCTGGCTCGAATCTGTGTTCCATGAGCAAGGGGCTCTGGGCTGGTCGGCCTTGCAAACCGAGATGCAAAGCCAGGCCTTTGCCGAAGATGCCGTGCGCTGGATGGCCCAAGACAATCTGGGGGTCACGGCTGGGAACGAAGACGCAACCCCACCCGACCCACAAGAAGCAAGGCAAGAGCTGCGCCGATTGCTCAACATGCTGCTGATCGACCGCCTGAAACAGCTTGAAACCGAAGCCCTGGCCCAAGCCAGCACCGGCCAGGACCCCGAAGCCCAGCAACGCTGGCGCAGCCTGCACGAGCGCCGAAAGGAGCTGATGGCTGCAGCGGCGGCTTTGCAAGCCGCGTCCTGAAGATTCGGTCGACAAAGAAACCATGCTGTAGGTCGGCGGCTTTAGCCCCGACATGAGGCCCGCACCGAAGCCAGCGTGTCGGACCTGAAGGTGCCGACGGGAGATGCATGCACCTGTTGGCGGCTTCAGTCCCGAAAGATTTGCAAAGCCCCTCAAACGGGCATCACTTGCCCACCAGCTGATTGAACTTTTCGGCCTCGAAGGTTTCATGGGTCGCAGCATCACCCGGCATTTGAACCTGTTGCTGGGCGCACAGCTGCTCCAGCGCTTTCCAGATCATGGCGATCTGGTGCTCCTGCCCTGCCGCGTTATCGATCAGGCCGCGCAGTGCCTGGCTCACCGGGTCATCGTCTTGCGTGATGCCATAGGCCGAGAACTTGCGCTCGGTGCCCGACACATCGGCACTCTCCCCCGCCTTGGACGGGATGATGCGCGCCGGAATACCGACGGCCGTCGCACCCGCAGGCACAGGCTTGATGACCACCGCATTGCTGCCAATCTTGGCCCCATCGCCTACTTCAAAACCACCCAGCACCTTGGCCCCAGCACTCACCACCACGTCTTTGCCGAGGGTCGGGTGACGCTTGGCACCTTTGTAAAGCGAGGTGCCGCCCAGCGTCACGCCTTGGTAAATCGTGCACCCGTCACCAATCTCGGCCGTTTCGCCCACCACCACGCCCATGGCGTGGTCAAAAAACACCCGCTCACCGATCTTGGCCCCGGGGTGAATCTCGATGCCCGTCAAGCCGCGTGCAATGTGCGAAATGAAGCGTCCCAGCCACTTAAAACCGTGGTTCCAGCACCAGTGCGCGCGGCGGTGCAGCACCAAAGCATGCAGGCCCGGGTAACAGGTCAGCACCTCCCAAGCGGTGCGGGCGGCGGGGTCCCGGTCAAGGATGCATTGGATGTCGGAGCGAAGGCGAGAAAACATAGGCCCTGAGTCTATCGCTTGGCGTTGGCTGTCTGGATCATGGCCTTGGCCACCCCGCGCAGGATGTGGATTTCTTCCGGGCTCAGCTCAGCTCGGTTGAACAACTGGTTCAGACGCGGCATGAGCTTTTTGGGCGCAGCCGGGTCCAGAAAGCCGATGTCGGTGAGGGCCTGTTCCCAATGGGTGAGCATGCCGGACACCTGCTGCGCGTCGGCTTTGTCGGCAGGAGCCACGGCGTCCTGCACCGGGAACCCGCCCAAAGCCACCCGCCAGTCGTAGGCCACCACCTGAATGGCCGAGCCCAGGTTGAGCGAGCCAAACTGGGGGTTGGTTGGGATCGACAGCGCCACATGACAGCGGTAAACGTCTTCGTTTTTCATGCCGAATCGCTCAGAGCCGAACAAAAACGCCACACATTGCTCGGGCGCGCCGGGCTTGGTCAGCTCGGCAAAGTGCTCACGCGGGGCGCGGGTGGGCGGGCCAAAATCGCGCGGCGTCATGGCGGTGGCGCACAAATGGGTCACACCGTCCAGGGCTTCATCCAGCGTCTGCACCACGCGGGCCTTGGCCAGCACATCGTTGGCACCGCTGGCGCGCTGGATGGTTTCTTCTTTGCGCAGCACATTGGGCCAGCGCGGAGCGACCAGCACCAGGTCGTCAAAGCCCATGACTTTCATGGCCCGGGCGGCTGCGCCCACGTTGCCCGCATGGCTGGTTTCTATCAAGATGAATCGCGTTTGCATGCCCCGATTGTCCATGCTCGCAAGCCCGGCAATGGCCATGCACATCCGGTTCATGACGCCAAAATGACGGATACACCCTTTTTTCGTGAGAAAATGCCCGCTTCGCCGCCGCGATCGTGCGTGGGCCAGACCCGTTCTTCACACAATTCATGTCGTCCAATCTCCACCCCATGCTCAACGTGGCCATCAAGGCCGCGCGCGCCGCTGGCGCCATCATCAACCGCGCCGCGCTCGACGTTGAAGCGGTTCGCATCTCGCAAAAGCAAGTCAACGACTTCGTCACCGAGATCGACCACGCGAGTGAAAAAGTCATCATCGACACCTTGCTGACCGCCTACCCCGACCACGGCATCCTGGCCGAAGAATCGGGCAGCCAGCACGGCAACCCGCTCGCTGACCACATCTGGATCATCGACCCCCTGGACGGCACGACCAACTTCATCCACGGCTTTCCTGTTTATTGCGTGAGCATTGCCCTGCAAGTGCGCGGCAAGATCGAGCAAGCCGTCATTTATGACCCCACCCGCAACGACCTGTTCACCGCCACCAAAGGCCGTGGCGCGTTCATGAACGACCGCCGTCTGCGCGTGAGCAAGCGCATCCGTCTGCAGGAGTGCATCATTTCCACGGGCTTTCCCTTCCGCAAGGGCGACAACTTCAACCAGTACCTGCGCATGATGGGCGACGTGATGCAACGCACCGCCGGTCTGCGCCGCCCCGGCTCTGCCGCGCTGGACTTGGCTTATGTGGCCGCAGGTTTTACCGATGGTTTCTTTGAAACCGGCCTGTCGCCCTGGGACGTGGCTGCGGGCTCGCTCTTGGTCACCGAAGCCGGTGGCCTGATCGGCAACTTCACGGGCGAGTCTGACTTTTTGGAACAAAAAGAATGCCTGGCCGGTGCGCCGCGCATTTACGGCCAGCTGGTCGGCATTTTGGGCAAGTTCAGCAAATTTGCCAGCGCGGGCGACAAGGCTGCGGTGCGCACCGCCGTGGACACCCTGAGCCGTGAGCGCACTTCGGATGCACACGATCCCGAAGAAGAAGGCACACCAGCCCCAACCAACGCCAGCGCAGAATCCAAAGACGCGCCTTTCTGAAAAAGACAAGCCTCAGGTTCGGTACCGCTTGCAGCGCATGCGGTGCTGGCCGTATCCGCCCGCTTTTTCTGTCATGACCGCCTTTCGCGCTCGTGCCTGATTTCGGTGCTTATCGAGCCCACCAGCATGTTCATCTCTTGCGCCAGGATTTTGAACACATCGTCCATCGTGACCAAGCCCATCAACTCGTTCTGCTCGCCCACCACGGGCAATCGGCGCACGCCATTTTCACGCATGGCACGGATCAAATCGAGCAGTGAGTCGGCCTCACCCACGGTGACCAATTTTGCCGACATGATGTCTTCCAGACGCAAGGTATCGGGGTCCAGTCCCGTGGCCACAACCGCAATCACGATGTCGCGGTCGGTGATCAGGCCGCGCACCTGACGGCTGCCATTTTCATCGTCCACGACCACCAAAGCACCCACATGGTCTTCCCGCATGAGTTGTGCGGCAGCCACCAAACTGGTGTTTTTGTAAGCCACGGTGACCTTGCGCTTGCAGAGGTCACCTGCCGTGAGTTGTTTGCCCATCTCGACTCCTTGAAACTCAACATGATGTCCTGACGTTGGCGGGTGCAACGGCACCAGAAAACGGCAGAAAGCGTGCAAGTCATCATGCCGAGCGACTCATCAAACTTCGGTGCTGCTGCGCACGCAGCTGCACACCTACCCTGCAAGGCATCCCCACTTTTCAGGACATGTCCGCGTTTTCAGATTCATGTCGATGACTACGCAGTCCAGACATAACGGCCCATGTCTGCTGCCGCACGGTCAGGCGAACGGACTGGGCATAAGCTGGCACCACTTCCACCAACGACCAAGGTATGCCATGACCTTTGCATTTCACAGATGGATCGCCCTCAGCTTGCTGGTCGGCACCCTGAGCCTGTCGGGCTGTGGCTACAACCAGTTCCAAAGTGGCAACGAGCAGGTCAAGGCCAGCTGGTCCGAAGTGCTCAGCCAATACCAGCGCCGCGCCGACCTGATCCCCAACCTGGTCAATGTGGTCAAAGGCCAGGCCGACTTTGAGCAAAGTACTTTGCAAGCCGTGGTGGACGCCCGGGCCCGGGCCACGGCGATTCAAGCCTCGCCCGAACTGGTCAACGACCCGCAGGCCTTTCAGCGATTCCAGCAAGCGCAACGGGAACTTTCCGGCAGCTTGTCACGCTTGCTGGTGGTTTCGGAAAACTACCCAAGCTTGCGCGCCAACCAGGGCTTCATGGAGCTGCAAGCCCAACTCGAAGGCACCGAAAACCGGATCACCGTCGCCCGCAACCGTTACATCAAAGCCGTGCAGGACTACAACATCACGGTGCACTCCTTCCCTTCCAATTTGACGGCCATGGCTTTGGGCTACAAAGAAAAACCCAATTTCTCGGTCGAGAACGAGCAAGCCATTTCCAGGGCCCCGAGCGTCAACTTTGGCGCACCCAGCAGCCCCACGCAGACACCCGCCTCGGGTGCAAACCGGTGAGCCTGACCTGGCCAGCGATCGCCCGGCAATTCTTGCAAATCGCCTTGCTGGTCGCCTTGCTGGGCGGCTCTCTTGGCCATGCGCAGGTGCGTGTGCAACCGGTCCCGGTACCGCCACTGACAGGGCATGTGCTGGACCTGACCCACACACTGACCGAGGACCAGCAGCGCGAAATCGAAAGGTCATTGGCCGCCTTTGAAGCCCGCAAAGGCAGCCAGCTGGCCGTCTTGCTGGTGCCCAGCACCCAGCCCGAAACCATCGAACAATACGCCTTGCGCGTGGCCGAGCAATGGCAGCTGGGCCGCAAAAAAGTGGACGATGGTGCCATCCTGGTCATTGCCAAAAATGACCGCACCGTCCGCATTGAAGTGGGCTATGGGCTGGAAGGCGCCTTGAACGACGCCACCTGCAAACGGATCATTGAAGAGGTCATCACCCCGAAATTTCGGCAACAGAAATTCGCCTTGGGCATTTCAGAGGGCGTGCAACGCATGATGGGCATTGTCGATGGCGAAGCCTTGCCCGCCACGGCAGCGCACACGTCCTCAGACCCCTGGAGCCAGCTCACCTGGATCATTGCAGCCGGGGCAGTCCTCGGTTTTGTCTTGCGGGCCGTGCTGGGGAGGTTTCCAGGCGCGGTCATGACGGCCGCCATTGTGGGTGTGCTCAGCTGGTTTTTGTTGGGCATGCTGTCCCTGGCCTTGATCGCAGGCGGCATCACTTTGTTGACCACCTGGGTCGGTATCGCCGG
>Ga0255139_1000025_pt1 | contig 69875 bp, 57 predicted proteins | sample Law_Colum_RepB_8_FD_188549 | JGI IMG/M metagenome (GOLD analysis project Ga0255139, IMG submission 188549) | Freshwater microbial communities from St. Lawrence River, New York, United States - Law_Colum_RepB_8d | ecosystem: Environmental > Aquatic > Freshwater > River | place: USA: New York...
GCCCCCCAGGCCGGGCGACGGCGGTAGACGCCCCACAGCAGGGGCAGCAGCAAGATCGGGGTGAGTGAGGAGAAAATGCCCACCAAATTGGCTTGGCCCGTTTGCAGCGCCTGCAAAATCAAGGTCATGCCCAAGGCCATCGCCACGGCGGCACTGGCCCAAGTGTTGAACAGGGTTTTGAGGTCAAGCGGTTTTTGCATGCGCGCCGCTTGCGCACCGGCCCACAACAGTGCCAAGTGGGCCAAAAAACTCGCTGTGGTGCGCACCGCCGATGCCGCCACCGCGTCCACCCCCGAAGCCATCAAGGGCTTGATCATGAGGGTGGCCACCGACTGGCACAAGGCAGCCAGCAGACCCAGCAAGACACCACTCATCAAGCTGCCTTGCGTCTTTTCCCAGGCGTGGGTTTCACTCTCACGGCGACCCCAGACGATGGCCACCATCACGCCCGAGACCAGCAAACCGCTGCCCAGCAAGGTCCAGCCCCACAGGGTTTCGCCCAAAAACAGCCAAGCCAACAAAGTTGAAAAAATGGCATGCGTGGCAAACAGCACCCCACTGCGGCGAGGCCCCAAGCGGTTCATGCAGGCAAACAGGGCCGTGTCGCCGATGAAAATGCCGATGAAGCCTGACAGCGCCAGCAAGGCGACATTCGACGCATCCAGACTCCGCCATTGCCCCGTGAACAGCGCCAGCGCCCAGAGCAAGGTGAGCGCAAAAAACAAGCGCCAGCGTGTGAAGGCAAACGCACCCATCTGGCTGGCCGCTGCAGCAGAGAACAAACTGCCCACCGCCCATGACAAGGCGGCCAGCGCGGCCAACCACTCGGCTTGCACAGCGCGGCCAGCCTCAGCTGCCCGCCAGCTTCATGCGGTTGACCAGAATGGAGCCCGTGGTTTTGGCCCCCATGTTGTAGGTGTCTGCGCCCACGGCCTCGATGCCCATGAGCATGTCTTTGAGGTTGCCCGCGATGGTGATCTCGTGCACCGGGAAAGCGATCTGGCCGTTCTCGACCCAGAACCCGCTGGCCCCGCGTGAATAATCGCCCGTCACGTAGTTGACGCCCTGGCCCATCAGCTCGATCACAAACAGGCCTGTGCCCAATTTCTTGAGCATTTCATCGAGGTTGTCACCGGCTTGCGTCAAGCGCGAAGTCAGCGTCAGGTTGTGCGAGCCGCCGGCATTGCCGGTGGTCTTCATGCCCAGTTTGCGGGCCGAATAACTGGAGAGGAAGTAACCCTCCACGCGCCCGCCCTTGACCACCTTGCGGCGCACCGAGCGCACGCCTTCGTCGTCAAAAGGCGAGCTGCCCTTGCCGCGCAGCAAGAAAGGGTCTTCTTCGATGTCGATGTGTTTAGGGAACACCTTTTTGCCCAGCGAGTCGAGCAAAAAGCTGCTCTTGCGGTAGAGCGCGCCGCCACTCACGGCCTGCACAAAGCCCCCCAACAAGCCAGCGGCCACAGGCGATTCAAACAGCACAGGGCACTCGGTGGTGGCGATCTTGCGCGCTCCCAGGCGCGACAAAGCGCGTTCTGCGGCATAACGGCCCACGGCTTCGGGCGAGGCCAGTTCGTCGGCCGAGCGCATCGAGCTGTACCAGGCATCGCGCTGCATTTCGGCGTTGCGGCCAGGCAGTTTGGCAATCGGTGCCACCGAGATGCTGTGGCGCGAGCTGGCGTAGCCGCCCCGAAAGCCGTGCGTGTGGGCACTGAAAAAGTGGCTCTGCTGGGCCGACACCGCTGCGCCGTCGCTGTTGGTGATGCGGCGGCTGGTTTTCAGGGCCGCAGCTTCGCATTCCAGCGCCAATTTGGCCGCCTCTTCACTGTTGATGGACCAGGGGTGGAACAAATCCAGATCGCGGTGGTTGGTTTCGATGTCGACCTCGTCGGGCAAACCGGCGGTGGGGTCTTCGGCCGTGAAGCGGGCGATGTCGTAAGCGGCCTGCACGGTGCGCTCAATCGCCGCTTTTGAAAAGTCTGAAGTGCTGGCATTGCCCCGGCGGTGGTCCACATAGACCGTCACGCCCAGGGATTTGTCGCGGTTGCGTTCCACGTTTTCCAACTCGCCTTTGCGCACGCTGACCGACAAGCCGCAGCCTTCGGAGGCTTCGGCTCCTGCATTGGTCGCGCCCAGCTTTTTAGCGTGATGCAGAGCGATGTCCACCAAGCCTTCGAAATGGTCTCGTGAGTAACTGAAGCCGTCATGCGGTTGTGACGCAGAAACGTTTGAGGCGGAGGCTGTTTTGGCGTTGGGTGTTTTCACGGGAATGGTCTCAAAGCAGATGGCGAGCGCGCAGCTCGCAGTGGCCGCTATGATACTTGCCACCCAGCCCCTGCGCTGTCCTTGAGAACGAGTTCCCCCAGTCATGTCCCGTAAACCCAAAAAAGGCTATTTCGTCCGCGGTCAATTTGTTGCCGAAGGCAGCGAACTCGACCTGGAGTACAAGCGCGAACTCAAAGGTGGCCTCGATGGCCCCAGCCGCACCGAACTCAAGCGCGAAAGCACCGAACTGCAAGAACTCGGCACCGCCTTGCTCACCCTGCGCAAAGACCTCATGGAGGGCTTGAGCCTGCCCGACAAACTGGTCGATGGTCTGGCCGAAGCCAAACGCATCACCAACTTTGAAGGCAAGCGCCGCCAGATGCAATTCATCGGCAAGCAAATGCGTTTGCTCAGCCCCGAAACCCTGCAAGCCGTGCGCGAAGCCCTGGACATTCAACGCCTGGGCAGCGCCAAAGACACACAGGCCCTGCACTTGGCCGAAGCCTGGCGTGACCGCCTGATCGCCGACGATGCCGCTGTGGGCGAGTGGATTGCGCATTACCCGCAAACCGACATTCAGCAGCTGCGTGCCTTGGTGCGCCAGGCCCGCAAAGATGCCGTGCCGGTCACCAACACGGCGGTGTCGCAAGGCTTGGCCCCGCGCCAAAGCCGCGCCTACCGTGAGATGTTCAAACTGGTCCGCAGCATTCTGACGGACGGTGCCAGCGATGAATCCCCTGAAAGCGAAGACGATGAGTGAAAGCCTGCATGACCCCGTCAAAATCGGCATCGTGTCGATCAGCGACCGCGCCAGCACAGGGGTTTACGAAGACAAGGGCCTGCCCGCCTTGCAAGAATGGCTGGGGCGTGCCCTGCTCAACCCCATCACGTTTGAGCCGCGCCTGATTCCCGACGAAAAAGACCGCATCAGCGCCACCCTGATCGAACTGGTCGATGCCGGTTGCTGCCTGGTGCTGACCACCGGGGGCACAGGCCCCGCCCTGCGCGATGTGACGCCAGAGGCCACACTGGCCGTGGCCGACAAAGAGATGCCCGGCTTCGGCGAACAAATGCGCCAGATCAGCCTGAAATTTGTGCCGACTGCCATCTTGTCGCGCCAGGTGGCCGTGATCCGGGGCCAAAGCCTGATCATCAACCTGCCGGGACAGCCCAAATCGATTGCGGAAACACTCGAAGGCCTGAAGGATGCCGACGGCAAGCCCGTGGTGCATGGCATTTTTGCGGCCGTGCCCTACTGCGTGGACCTGATCGGCGGCCCCTATATGGAAACACGCGACGAGGTCTGCAAGGCCTTCCGCCCCAAAACCGCGATCCGGCCTGCACGCTGAGTCAAGGCCTGTCCGGTGAAGAAGTCCAAAGCAAAGGTGCCCCCACCCATCCACCCACCGGCACTGTCGGGCTGGCGTTTACGCTGGTACACCGTCATTTTTGAAGCCGACACGGCCGCTGGCCGACGCTTTGACCTGCTGCTGATTGCGCTGATCCTGTGCAGCATCGCCGTGGTCATGGCCGACAGCGTGACCCACATCCATGCCCGATACAGTTTCACCTTTGCGGTGGCGGAATGGCTGTTCACGCTCTTGTTCACGCTGGAATATCTGGCACGGCTGGCCTGCAGTCCCAAACCCTGGCGTTATGCCACCAGTTTTTTTGGTGTGGTCGACCTAGTCTCGGTCTTGCCCACCTATCTGGCGCTGTTCTTTCCGGAGCTGTATGCCCTGATCGATGTGCGGGTGCTGCGGCTTTTGCGGGTGTTTCGCGTGCTCAAACTGGCCGCTTACGTCAGCGAATACCAGTCACTGGCCAACGCCTTGGTGGCCAGCCGTCGCAAGATATTGGTGTTTTTGTCGGCGGTGCTCATGCTGGTGGTGGTCATGGGCACCATCATGTATGTGGTTGAAGGCCCTGCCAACGGTTTCACCAGCATTCCCACCTCGGTTTACTGGGCCATCACCACCATGACCACCGTGGGATTTGGCGACATCACCCCCAAAACCGATCTGGGTCGGCTGATCTCCTCGGCCATGATGCTGCTCGGCTGGGGCACTTTGGCGGTGCCCACCGGCATTGTGACGGCTGAAATGACCAGCCACCGGCTGAGCCACAGGGGTCAACCCACCACCCGGACTTGCCACCAATGCCTGAGCGAAGGCCACTTGGTCAACGCGCAATATTGCTTCCAATGCGGGGCACCCTTGCCCGACTACCTGCACGAAGAACAGGACTGACAGCCGCTCCACTGGAAGCCTTTTGGCAGGGGGCCGCCTTTATCTTTGGGTATAATCCATTTTTTCGGCAAGAGCGACAGCAGCACCTCCGGCTAGACCAACGCCATCAGCGCGATGCCCCCATGCGGGCCGGTCACCGTTCCGCAAGGACTGCATTCCAAATGTTCGCCCACCATCTTGCCATTGCAAATTTGACGCCCATATAGGGTGTTGATTTGTGTCCTACAAGCCCGCGCCGGGATGTATTTGGCGCTGACTGTGTCCGTTTCCTTGTCTGTTTTGATGTCTTGAGGTTGTTCCATGCCTGCTCAAAAGTCGAAGAAGCCTGCCCAGGCCGCTGTCAAATCCAAACCCGTTGCCAAAACCGCTGTTGCGAAAAAAGCCGCCGCGCCCGTCGCCAAAGCCAAAACCGCCAATCCAGTGACTGCCAAAGCACCGGCCAAAAAGCCCGCCCCCGTGGTGAGCCAGGCCAAAGCGGCTGCACAACCTGCAGCCAAAGCAGCACCCAGCAAGGTCAAAGCAACGGCAACCCCGGCGACTCCTGTCAAGCCTGCCAAGAAAGCCGCCTCCGTGCCCGCCAAGAAATCTGAAGTGACCGAGAAAAAAACCACCGCCAAAGCCAAAGACGCTGCCGCCGAAGTGGAAGTGAAAAAACCCGCCAAAGCTACCGCACCAGCTGCAGACAAAAAGCCTGCGGCCAAAAAAGCCGTGACCGGTGCCAAGCGCGGCCCCAAGAAAAAAGGCAGCATCGCCGAGCCCAGCATGGACGATGATCTGGACATCGAAGCCGACCTCGAAGGTGAGCCGGTCGTCGAAGCGGGCTCCGAGACTGCTGAAAAGGTCAAGCCCCTGCGCATGAAGATCAGCAAGGCCAAAGAACGCGCCTTGATGAAGGAATTTGGCCTGGACGAAACCGTCCTGACCGAAGCCGAAATGAAGCAGCGCCGCGACCGTCTGAAAGCCCTGATCAAGCTGGGCAAGACGCGCGGCTACCTCACCAACGGGGAAATCAGCGACCACTTGCCCGACAAACTGGTCGATGCCGAAACCCTGGAAGTGGTGATCGCCACCCTGAACGACCTGGGTGTGGCGGTGTACGAGCAAACGCCCGACGCCGAGAGCCTGATCATCACGGACAACGCGCCTACCGGCTCGACCGAAGAAGAAGCCGAAGAAGCCGCCGAAGCCGCCCTGTCCACCGTGGACAGCGAATTCGGCCGCACCACCGACCCCGTGCGCATGTATATGCGCGAGATGGGCACCGTGGAACTGCTGACCCGTGAAGGCGAGATCGAGATTGCCAAGCGCATCGAAGGCGGCTTGATGGACATGATGGCCGCGATCAGCGCATCGCCTGCCACCATCGCCGAAATCCTGCGCATGGCCAACGAAATCCGTGAAGGCAAAGTCGTCATCTCCACCGTGGTGGATGGTTTTGCCAACCTCAACGAAGCCGATGACTACGTGGCCGAAGAAGACTTCGACGAATTCGACGAAGCCGACGACGACGATGGCAAAGGCGGCTCCAAAGCCCTGACCAAGAAGCTCGAAGAGCTGAAAAACCAGGCCCTGGAACGCTTTGACCGCATCACCGAATACTTCGAAAAAGTGCACAAGGTGTACGACAAGGAAGGCTGGGGCACGCCGGCTTACGTCAAGGTTCAAACCGCCTTGTCCGAAGAGCTGATGACCATCCGCTTCACCGCCAAGACCATCGAAAAGCTGTGCGACATGGTGCGCGGCCAGGTGGACGATGTGCGCAAGAAAGAGCGCGAACTGCGCCGCATCATCGTGGACAAATGCGGCTACCCGCAAGAGCAGTTCATCGCCGAATTCAGCGGCCGCGACAAAAACGGCAAGCGCGTGGAATCGCAGTTGCTCAACCTCAAGTGGATCGAAAAGCAGGCCGCTGCGGGCAAGAGCTGGAGCGCCGTCATGGGCCGCAACATCCCGCCTGTGCAAGACCTGCAGCAAAAATTGATGGACCTGCAATCGCAAGTCGTGGTGCCGCTCGACGAGCTGAAAGACATCAACAAGCGCATGAACGCCGGTGAGCGTGCTTCACGCGACGCCAAGAAAGAGATGATCGAGGCCAACTTGCGCCTGGTGATCTCGATCGCCAAAAAATACACCAACCGCGGTCTGCAATTCCTCGACCTGATCCAGGAAGGCAACATCGGTTTGATGAAGGCGGTGGACAAATTCGAATACCGCCGTGGCTACAAGTTCTCGACCTACGCCACCTGGTGGATTCGTCAGGCGATCACGCGCTCGATCGCGGACCAGGCCCGTACGATCCGCATCCCGGTGCACATGATCGAGACCATCAACAAGATGAACCGCATCTCGCGTCAGCACTTGCAGGAGTTCGGCTTTGAGCCCGATGCCTCCATCCTGGCCGAGAAGATGGAAATCCCGGAAGACAAGATCCGCAAGATCATGAAGATCGCCAAAGAGCCGATCTCCATGGAAACGCCGATCGGTGACGACGACGACAGCCACCTGGGTGACTTCATCGAAGACAGCACGCACACCGCACCCATCGACGCGGCCCTGCAAGCTGGCCTGCGCGACGTGGTCAAGGACATCCTGGACAGCCTGACGCCCCGCGAAGCCAAAGTGCTGCGCATGCGTTTCGGCATCGAGATGTCCACCGACCACACGCTGGAAGAAGTGGGCAAGCAGTTCGACGTGACCCGCGAACGCATCCGCCAGATCGAAGCCAAGGCGCTGCGCAAGCTCAAGCACCCCAGTCGCTCCGACAAACTGCGCAGCTTCATCGATACGATGTAAGCCTACTGGTCTGAAAAAAACAAAGCCTCCCTGTTGCAAAGCAGGGAGGCTTTTTTCATAGCCGCTGCCAGCAGATGGGCACAGCGCACTTCAACGCGACTGTGCCTTGTTGCCGTAAGGGCAATGGTTGGGGCGAGGCCCCACTTGCGGATGCAAGCGGCAGGTGTTGGGTCGTTTGTCGTAGACCGTGCAACGGCGGGTTTTGGCATCCAGCAAATGGCAGTCGCCACTGGCCCGACGCGCCAGGCTGAAGATGCTGTTCTTGAAGTTGAAGTGATCGATCAAACCCGCTTTGGACAAGCGTTTGGCGATCTGCTTGGGGTCTTCGTGCTCGGCTTCAAACGGGTCCACCATGCCCAGCCGCACCAGATCGGCCATCTTGACCTCCACCGGCATGGTGCAGCAGTTGGCCGCACAGGTGTCGCACAAACCGGCTTTATAGCGGGTCCAAGTTTCGCAACGGTCAACGTCGACAACGGCAATGGGAGATCTCATGCCGTGGATTATCCCCGGATGAACGCCTGGCGGCCTCACGATACGCTCAGGCTGCTTGCGCTTCGCCCCAATAGTGGAAAGTCATCAACCTCGGCCCCGGCAGATAGGCCGCTTGTGTGGTGGCTGCGAAGCCAGCGTCCTCCAGCAAAGCCGGAATATCACGGCCCAGATGACAGCCCCCGGCCAGCGGGCCCCACAGCGGCTGCAAGCGGTCTTGCCAGCGGCGCACGCTTTCATCAGGTGCGCGGCCATGTTCGCAAAACAGCAGCTTGCCGCCCGGCACCAGCACCCGGCGCATCTCGCGCAGGGCCTGCACTGCATCGGGAATGCTGCACAGCGTGTAGGTGCAGACCACCGTGTCAAAACTGGCATCGGCCGTGGGCAGTTGCTCGGCTGACAGGCCCATCAGCTCCACTTCAATGCCCGCCTTTTGGCTGCGCTTTTGGGCCAGATGGTGCATTTGCATGGCCGGGTCCACACCCACCAGACGGGTGATGCGCTTGCGGTCGTAAAAGGGCAGATTGCGGCCGGTGCCCATGCCGACCTCCAAGACTCGGCCTTGAGCTTGCGGAACCAACTGGCGGCGTTGCTTTTGCACCATCGGCAGGCCGCAGGCGATGTCGATCAGGTAGGGCAGGACGTAGTGGTCATAAACATTCATGGCGACGGCCTCCTGCCGTGTTCGTTCAACACCTTGCACGATTCGGGTGCCACACCGATCAAGTACAGGGATGCGTTTTGGGGGCGTGTGTCACATTCATCGTTCACGGTGGGCAGCTTGGGGGGCGTTTGCCACGCCCATCGCCCACGGGGTGGGCTCCTACGAAGTCAGGCCGTGCATTTTGTAGGAGCCCACCCCGTGGGCGAAAAACCCGTGCAGACCCCACACGGCCCACGCCAAACTGAATCGCCTGCAAGCGCGGCCTGCATGGCCCGGTTTCAACCCTTCTTGGCCACCAGCGTCAGGATGTCGTAGCTGGCCACGACTTCACCCAACTGGTTGGTGACTTCCACGTCCCAAGCGACCACGCCCTGCCCCACGCCGTTGGCGTCTTTCTTGTTGCGGTCGATCTTGCGCTTGGCCGTCAGGCGTGCCTGGATGGTGTCGCCAATGCCCACGGGCTTGACGAAGCGCAGCGTGTCGAGGCCATAGTTGGCCAGCACCGGGCCGGGCGCGGGCGAGACGAACAAACCAGCGGCGGCCGAAAGCACAAAGTAGCCGTGCGCGATGCGCTTGCCAAAGGGCGAATCCTTGGCCGCGATCTCGTCGAAGTGCATGTAGAAATAGTCGCCCGACAGGCCGCCAAAGGCCACGATGTCGGCCTCGCCCACGGTGCGGCGGTGGGTCAGCAGGCTCTCGCCAATTTGCAGCTCTTCAAAGTAGCGGCGGAAGGGGTGAACTTCGGTCTCGATCAGCTTGGCACCGCGCATGTATTCGCCCGTGACGGCGGCGATCATGGTGGGCGAGCCTTGCAGCGCGGTGCGCTGCATCAGGTGCTTAACAGCGCGGATGCCGCCCAGCTCTTCACCGCCTCCAGCGCGGCCGGGGCCGCCGTGTTTGAGGGGTGGCAGGGGCGAGCCGTGGCCGGTGGATTCGACAGCCGCTTCGCGGTCGAGGATGTGCAGGCGACCGTGCAAAGCTGCGGCGACCGGGATGATGCGAGCGGCGATTTGCGGGTCTTTGGTGACCAGCGTGCCGACCAGGCTGCCCTGCCCGCGTGCGGCCAGTTGCAGCGCTTCGTCGATGCCGTCGTAAGGCATGAGCGTGCTGACGGGGCCAAAGGCCTCGACGTCGTGCACGCTGTCGGTCTGCAAAGGCTTTTGGCACAGCAGCAGGGTGGGCTGGAAGAAGGCACCGCCTTCGACGCCCTGCCCCACGGGTGCAAATTCATGGGCAAGGTCGGCACCACCACCGAACACCAGTTCGGCACTTTGGCGCAGCAGGGCCACGCGTTCGGCCACGTCGGCCTGCTGCGCATGCGAGGCCAAAGCGCCCATCTTCACGCCCTCCACCGACGGATCGCCCACCACCACTTTGGCCAGACGCGCTTTGAGCTTTTCGGCCACGGCGTCTAGGTGCTGACGCGGCACGATGGCGCGGCGGATCGCGGTGCATTTTTGCCCCGCCTTGACGGTCATCTCGCGGGCGACTTCTTTCACAAACAGGTCAAATTCTTCGTCATCGGGCGTCACATCGGGCGCGAGGATGGCGCAGTTGAGCGAATCGGCTTCGGCGTTAAAGGGGAGGCTGTGCTTGACCACATTGGGGTGCACGCGCAGCATGGCGGCCGTGTCGGCCGAACCAGTGAAAGTGACCACGTCCTGGCCATTGAGGCGGTCGAGCAGGTCGCCGGTGGAGCCGATCACCAGCTGCAAAGCGCCCGCAGGCAAGATGCCCGATTGCTCCACCAGGCGCACCATGGCTTCGGTCAGGTAGCTGGTGGACGACGCAGGCTTGCCGATGCAGGGCATGCCCGCCAAAAAGCTGGGCGCGAACTTTTCCAAAAGGCCCCAGATGGGGAAGTTGAAAGCGTTGATGTGCACCGCGATGCCGCCGCGTGGCACTAGGATGTGTGTGCCCGCAAAGCCGCCCTTTTTGCCCAGTGGGAATGCTGGGCCTTCGTGGATCAGGTTGCCGCTGGGCAACTCGTTGCTGCCCATGCCGGCATATGCAAACAAAGTGCCCGCGCCGCCTTCGATGTCCACCCAGCTGTCGGCACGCGTGGCGCCTGTGTGGGCCGAGATGGCGTAGAGCTGCTCTTTGTGCTCACCCAGGTACTTGGCCAAGGCCTTGAGACGTTGGGCGCGCTCCTGAAAATCGAGCTGGAGCAAGTTGGGCAGGCCCACGGTGCGGGCGTAGTGCACCGCGTCACCAAAGTCGAGTACTTCGGCGTGGGTCTGGTAAACCGTCTGGCCGTTGAGGGCGCTGCGCAGGGCTTGCGCGCCTTGCTGGCCAATCCATTGGCCACCGATGAAACTTTGCAGGACTTGGGACATGAGCAGGAGCTTTCTGAAAAGAACAAAACCCGGTTCAAACGAATTAACCAACCGAGCGGTCGGGAAATTCTAGTCGCTTTGGGTGCTTTCCAAAAGCCCAAGAAGACAGAGGTTTCCCTGTGTCTCGGCCAATCTGGGGCTACGTCAGCAGCTGCAAGCACCAGCGACGCCATCGGAGCCCTTCAACCTAGGGTTTTTACTAATCAAATGATCTGTCAATACGGTTTCTAGAAATTAATATGCATGCTTATAATCTAGCCACTTTCTTCATGATCACAAGTTGGAGCCTCCATGAGCACAGCGACATCTCAACTCCCCGTCATCGTTGCAGGCGGTGGCATCGGCGGTCTGGCCGCCGCACTGGCGCTGGTTCGCCAGGGCTTCCAGGTCACCGTGCTGGAACAAGCCCCCGAGATCGGCGAGATTGGCGCGGGCATCCAGCTCGGCCCCAACGCCTTCCACGCATTCGATGCCCTGGGCATTGGCGACAAGGCTCGTGGCCGCGCGGTTTACACCGACTTCATGGTCATGCACGACGCGATCGACGAGTACCAAGTGGGCAAGATCCCCACCGACGAAAAATTCCGCCAACGCTTTGGCAACCCCTATGCCGTGATCCACCGCGCCGATGTGCATTTGTCCTTGCTCGAAGGCGCGCAGGAAACCGGCCAAGTGCAATTTCACACCAACACCCGCGTGGTGCGCATCGAGCAAGACGACGCGAGCGTGACCGTGTGGGACCAGAACGGCAAAGCCTTCAAGGGCTGCGCTTTGATTGGAGCCGACGGCGTCAAGTCGGTGGTGCGCGAGCAATTTGTGGGCGACCCGGCCCGCGTCACAGGCCATGTGGTCTACCGCGCCGTGGTGGACAAAAAAGACTTTCCCGAAGACCTGCAATGGAACGCCGCCGCCATTTGGGTCGGCCCCAACTGCCACTTGGTGCACTACCCCCTGCGCGGCGGCGAGCAATACAACGTGGTCGTGACTTTCCACAGCCGCCAGCAAGAAGAATGGGGCGTGACCGATGGCAGCAAGGAAGAAGTGCAAAGCTACTTTCAAGGCATTTGCCCCAAAGCACGCCAGCTGATCGACCTGCCCAAAACCTGGAAGCGCTGGGCCACGGCGGATCGCGAGCCGATTGGCCAATGGACCTATGGCCGCGTGACCTTGCTGGGCGACGCGGCCCACCCCACCACGCAATACATGGCCCAAGGCGCCTGCATGGCCATGGAAGACGCCGTCACGCTGGGCGAAGCGCTGCGCGCACATCAGAACGACTGGCCCCAAGCGCTGGACATGTACCAACGCGCCCGCGTGGCCCGCACCGCCCGCATCGTGCTGTCGAGCCGCGAGATGGGCCGCATCTACCACGCCAAAGGCGTCGAACGCCTGGTGCGCAATGACCTGTGGCGCGACCGGGGCGCAGAGCGCTTTTATGATGCGATGGAATGGCTGTACGGCTGGAACGTGGGCAACTGCCTCGATGCGGCAAAGCACAAATGAATTGAACGGAGACACAACATGAACGATCTCGGACGCATCGAAGATCTGCCCAAAGACTATGTGCAGGACCTGCGAGACCTGAACCTGGTGCCCCTGTGGCCCAGCCTGCGCGGCGTGCTGCCGCCCAAAGTGCCCACGCGGCAAACCCAGCCGACCTGCTGGGCTTACAAAGACATCAAGCCGCTGCTGCTCAAGGCGGGCGAACTGACCCCGATCGAAAAAGCCGAGCGCCGCGTGCTGGTACTGGCCAACCCCGGTCATGGCCTCGACAAAATGCAGGCCTCAGCCGCCATGTATCTGGGCATGCAACTGCTCATGCCCGGCGAGTGGGCACCCAGCCACCGCCACACCCCCAACGCGGTGCGCATGGTGGTCGAGGGTGAAGGCGCCTGGACCACCGTGGACGGCGAAAAATGCCCCATGAGCCGCGGCGATTTGATCCTGACGCCCACCGGTCTGTGGCACGAGCACGGCCATGACGGCACCGACCCGGTCATCTGGCTGGATGTGCTGGACCTGCCTCTGGTCTATTACATGGAGGCCAGCTACCACATCAATGGCGACCGCCAGACCGTGCAGCCTGGCCGCAGCGACCAGCAATACGCCCGTGGCGGCGTGGTGCCCTCACATGTGTTTGACCGCAGCAAAAAGGCCTACCCCATGCTGCGCTACGCCTGGAAAGACGCCAAAGCAGCTTTGGAGGCGCTGGCCGCTGACAACACCGGTCTGGAGCAGGTGCAAGTGACCTACACCAACCCCGAAACCGGCGATGACGCTGAAAATATCCTGGGCTTTTACGCCCTGATGTTGCGCCCCGGCCAGACGCTGCGCCTGCCTGCACGCTCGCCCGCTCAGGTGTTCCACGTCATCGAAGGCGCGGTGCAAGCGCAGATCGTGGCCAGCACCTTCAGCCTGGCCGAAGCCGACACCTGCTGCGCGCCCGGCTACGAGGCCGTGACGCTGACCAACCTGAAAGCCGATCAAGCGGCCTTCGTGTTCATCGCCGACGAATCGCCACTGCACCGCAAGCTGGGCGTGTACGAAAACCGGGGCTGAGACAGACATTCACAAGCGCCTCTGCCCATCGAGGTTTTTCTAGACCTCAAGCCGACATCGCCCACAGGGTGGGCTCCTACAAAAGAAGGCGCCACCACCTTGTAGGAGCCCACCCTGTGGGCGAAGGCTTGTGGCCAACTGCCACCGCTGTAACAAACCACTGATCCACTGAACCGCCCAACACGCTGCCCATCCACAAATTTCTTTGACTCAACCTGCACCCACATGACCGCCTACCTCTTCAATCCCCCCGCCGTCCAATCTTTGCCCATTCGCGGTAAAACCGAACGCTTCCCGATCAACCGCATCTTCTGTGTGGGCCGCAACTACCACGCGCACGCGGTCGAGATGGGCCGTCCTGTCGACAAGAGCGTCGAGCAGGCTTTCTACTTCACCAAGTCGCCCCAGACCCTGGTGGAAAGCGGCGCAACTGTCGCCTACCCGCCCCGGACGAACAACTACCATTTCGAGATGGAACTGGTGCTGGCCATTGGCAAAGAGGGCTTTCGCGTGAGCGAGGCCAACGCGCATGAGCTGGTTTATGGCTATGCCGCAGGCCTGGACATGACGCGCCGCGACCTGCAACTGGTGGCGCGCGACAAGGGCCGCCCTTGGGACACAGGCAAGGACATCGAGCAAGGCTCGGTCTGCTCCGAGATCGTGCCCATGCCCGGCGTGGTGATCGAAAACGGTGCCATCGCTTTGGAAGTGAATGGCGCCACCAAGCAGTCGTCCAATGTGGACAAGCTGATCTGGAACATCCGCGAAATCATCGCCGACTTGTCCACCTACTACCACCTGCAACCCGGCGACCTGATTTACACCGGCACGCCCGAAGGTGTGGGTGCCGTGGTGACGGGCGACAAGATCACCGGTCGCGTGGAAGGCGTGGCCGAAGTCGCGCTGACTGTAGGCGCGGCCGAGTAAAAAAAGCAGCTCTTTTGAGCGACCTTCTTGGCCATCACACGCGATGGTCAAGGGGGCGTTTTCGCGTCCGGTTTTGACGGACGCTCACTTCACACTGAAAAAATGACACCCATGAAAGACTCCGGGCAGGAAGCCCGACGCCTGAGCACCGTGCGCTGGGTACTGGTTTTGGCCACTGTGGGCCTGATTTTTGATGACTACGACCTGGTCGTTTACGGCGCGGTGGTCTCTACATTCCTGCGCGACGCCAGCCAGATCGGCACCGTCACGCCCGGCATTGCCGGCGTGTTGGGCAGCTACGCCCTGATCGGTGTGGCCGCAGGGGCTTTGCTGGCGGGATCGGTAGGCGACATCATCGGCAGGCGCAAAGTCATGCTGGCCTCTTACGCCTGGTTTTCTGTAGGCATGGGCCTGACCGCACTGTCTTCCAGCACCCAGATCTTTGGCTGGATGCGTTTTGTCACCGGCGTGGGCATCGGCTCGCTGGTCGCCACAACCGCCGCACTGGTGTCCGAATACGCCCCCAAAGACAAAAAGAACCTGTACATCGCCATTTGCAACGGCGGTATTCCTCTGGGCAGCATGCTGTCAGCAGTGCTGGCCATCTTGCTGCTCGAACACATCGGCTGGCGCGGCATGTTCTGGATCGGTGCCCTGCCCATGGTCACCCTGCTGCCGCTGGCGTATTTCAAGATGCCCGAATCGGTCGCCTGGCTGGCGGCCCGTGGACGCATGGAAGAGGCGCGTGCCTTGTCCGAGCGCACGGGCGTGGAGATTCCGGCGATCCCCCGCCAGACCGCCACCACGCACAACAACGCCAAGAGCGGCTTTGCCGGTCTGTTCAGCAGCGACTACCTGTTGCCCACGCTGGTGTTGGGCTGCATGAGCGCCACCGGCTTGCTGCTGGTGTATTCGCTCAACACCTGGCTGCCCGAACTGATGCTGCGTGCAGGCTACAACGCCAAAGGCTCGCTGTCGTTTTTGGCGGTGCTCAATGGTGGCTCGCTGTTTGGTGCGCTGGCCGCTTCTCGCGCGGCCGACCACTTTGGCCCCAAACCCGTGGTGGCAGCCAGCTTTGCCACGGGCGCTGCGGCGCTGGTGGTGCTGACCTTCAACTTCCAACTGGCCGCCTTGCTGGCGGTGGTGGCCGTGGTCGGTCTGGGCACCAGTGGCACGCAAACCCTGATCTACGGCTTTGTGGCCAACTATTACCGCACCAATGTGCGTGCAGCGGGCGTGGCCTGGTGCGCGGGCTTTGGTCGCATTGGTGGCATCGGTGGCCCGATGCTCGGGAGTTTCCTGATCGGCGCAGGCCTGGAACTCGACTACATTTTCTATATCCTGGCTGGCTTGGGTATGCTGGGTGTCGCGCTCACACTGCTGGTGCCCATGGCACGCAGCGCAATCGCAGCGCCCACCCCTGCTGCCCGTGCCCAGCAAGCCCTGACCACTCCTGCAAGGACCTGACCCATGAAGCTCTACAACTTTTTCCGAAGCGGCACCTCGCACCGCCTGCGCATCGCGCTCAACCTCAAAGGCATCGCCACCGACTATGTGGCCGTTGATTTGCGGGTCGAGGAACACCTGAAAGACGCCTTCAAAGCCGTCAACCCGCAGCAGCTGGTGCCTGCGCTCGACACCGGCGAGCAAGTACTGGTGCAGTCGCCCGCCATCATCGAGTGGCTGGAAGAAAAGTACCCCACGCCTGCCCTGCTGCCCACAGGTGCTGACGAGCGTGCCCATGTACGCGCCCTGGCGGCCATCGTGGGCTGCGACATCCACCCCATCAACAACCGCCGCATTCTGGAAACCCTGCGCAAGCAGTTCGGGGCCAACGAAGACGCCATCAACGCTTGGTGCGGCACCTGGATCAGCGCCGGGTTTGACGCCTACGAAGCCCTGATCGCGGCAGACACAAAGCGCGGCACGTTCAGCTTTGGCGACACCCCCACCCTCGCCGATGTGTATTTGATTCCACAAGTGGAAAGCGCACGCCGCTTCAAAGTAGACCTGAGCCGCTGGCCGCTGATCAGCGCCATCGACAAGGCTTGCGGCGAACTGGATGCGTTCAAAAAAGCCGCACCCATGGCTCAACCGGACGCGTAAATTTTCAGCCAAACACCTCGGTATCCACTTCGCTGTTGGCCTGTGCGTTGTAGCGGTCACCGACCACGGTGTTCTGGTTGATCAACGCATCCAGACGCGCCATCAAACCCGCGTCCAGTTGCACATCCACCGCACCCAGATCGTCCAGCAGGTGATCGACCGAGGTGGTCCCGGGGATCGGGATGATGTCATCGCCCTTGTGCAACAACCAGGCCAGCGCCAGCTGTGAGGGGCTGCAGCCAGCTTCTTGTGCCAGCGCGTGGTACGCGGGCAAAAGTTTGAGGTTGGCGGCGTAATTGTCAGGCGCAAAGCGCGGCATGCTGCGTCGAATGTCTTTGGCGTCCAATCCAGCAATGTCCAAAGCAGCCCCGCACAAAAAACCCCGAGCCACCGGGCTGAAAGCCACAAAGGCCACGCCCAATTCACGGCAAGCTTGCAGCACAGCGATTTCCGGGTTACGCGTCCACAGGGAGTATTCGGTTTGCACCGCCGCTATCGGGTGAACCGCATGCGCCTTTCGCAAGGTGCCAGCCGACACCTCGGACAAACCAATGGTCTGGATCTTGCCCTGTCGCACCAGGTCACTCAAAGCGCCCACGCTGTCTTCAATCGGGACCTTTTTGTCCCAGCGATGCAAGTAATACAAATCGATCACATCGGTCTGCAGACGGCGCAACGCGTCTTCACAGGTTTTTTTGATGGTTTCGGGTCGGCCGTCGATCACGCGAACCTTGGTGCCGTCGCTTTGCTCGACCCCTTGCATGCCGCATTTGCTGGCCAATGTGAACTTGTGCCGATGCGGCTTCATCACTTTGCCCACCAGCGTCTCATTGGCCCCAAAGCCATACAAGGCGGCGGTGTCGAAAAATTTCACACCGTGGTCGAACGCGGCCAGCAGCACACGCTCGCCCTGCTCGGCTGAAACCGGTGCGCCATAGGCGTGGCTGAGGTTCATGCAGCCCAGGCCAATGGCGCTGACGTTGAAAGAGGCTAAGGATCTGGTTTTCATCCCGATATCTTAGACGCTCAAAGACCACCGGGCATGAGGCGCATACAAAGCCACCTTCACGTCTTCAAGTCGAGAAAACACCCACCGCAGGCGCGGCCTGGGTGCCGAACTGCCAAGCCGAGGCCACCGACACCTCGGGAGACACAGGGCTCAGGGGGTCTGCCCCCAAATCGATCATCACCATGCGGTTCTCCTCACCCGACTCGTCTGCGGTGGCATCAATGCGCACGGTCATGGCCGCTCTGTGCGCTGTCGCAGGCAAAGTCACCACACAAAACCGGCGGCATTGACCACTCAAAACCTCTTGGTGGAACGTCATGAAAAGATTTCGCGACGCCTCATCCAGGAAAGCCATGAACGGTCGATACTGACACTGAGAACGCTGAACATCGAGCATGATCGCCGCAGCCAAATTGGTTTGCGTGACCCGTCCCTGCGCATCCAGGGTCACAAAGCCCACGGGTGCAAAGTCGTAAACATCCACGTACTTTTGCAAATCCTGCTGATCGGAATGCGCTGGTTCGGTCTCCAGATGCATGACGTATTGAGCCCCGCTGTAATTGGGACGGTCAGACAACTGCCCCAAGCGGTGCGCGTATTGCTCTGAATCAGACTTGATGCGGGCATAGCATTCGCAAACCGATTGAAGCAATCCTGTTCGATCTTGGATGGCGATTTTTCCTCGGCTGTTGCGAATCCATCCAGCCGACTGCAGTTTGCCCGCCGCCTGCGTGACCGACTCACGTCGGACCCCGAGCATGTGCGCAATGGTCTCGTGCGTCACCACCAGCTCATGGCTGTCCAGCCCGTCGGAATTGCGCAGCATCCACTGACTGAGTCGTTCACTGACCGAGTGGTGGCGACTGCACACAATGCTCTGGGCCATTTGCACCATCAAGGACTGAACGTAACTCATGGCCAGCTGTTGCAGCTGATCGCAATCACGCAACACATGCACAAAGCGGTCAGCCGACATGCGATAAGCCTGCCCTGCGCACTGCACCTGAACACTGTTTTCCATGGACGTGGCCCCCAAAACAAGCGGGACGCCAATGAAGCCATTGCGGCCTGTCAAGGCCACTTCAGCCGTCTCGCCCTCCATGGTGCTGGACAACAAGGAAGCTGTGCAAGTGGTGGGAAAGTAAACATGCTGCAAAGGACTGCCACTCTCGTAAATGACCTGCCCGGCGCTCAGGTTCACCATGTCCAGGGCACCTTTCACGGCATCAAAGTTGTTCTCGGACAAGGCCGCCAAAACAAGATTTCTGCGGGGATTAGCGCGCCACACATCTTGCACGGGCACGGACTGCGCATAGGCATTCGTCACCGCATCATCGGGCTCATCGAACAAGGCTTGCAGTTCAGGATCGCTCACCAATCGGGCTTGAACAGGGTTGTTACTTTGCAACTGAGTCCACATGTTTTTCTCCATTTGAAGATGCCGCTGCACATTGCAGCAAGGCCATGGACTCATGCTCGGGGATTCATGAAAGCAAGTCGATTGATCCAAAGATTTGTTTGTATAGATCACCCGGTTTATGTCCGGGCGTTATACGGAAAAAAGGGTATTGGAAGGGATGAGCGCGTGGACACCACCGCGTCACATCCCGTGTAAACCGTGGTCACTATCGCCAGAGTAGCACTTCAGATCATGCAAAACACAACCAATGCTCAATGGTCAAACACGATGCCAATGCAGACCATGTCCGGGTTGAGAATTTGAAGTTTTCAACTCCGTGATCGGGAGTCAGATCAATTGTGTCGAACCCATTTCGACCCCCTTTGGAGAATACGATGAGCAAAAAATCAAGCGCCTCGGGCAAAGCATTTTCATATGCGCAAAGCGATGATGCATCGCAGTCACCCGAGCTTCTATACAGCCAGATCTCTGCATTGAACACAAGCGAAGACACACGCTTGACAGCCCAATCCACTGTCGGACCCACAACACGGTCTCAGGCCGTCGTTGATTCAGGCCCCAGTCTGGCTCAAACGCCAGCAGGGGTTTCAGCCAACGCGCCCGGGGCACTCACCTACCCCAGCACCAGCATCAGCAAGGTCTACCAGCATTGGGCTGATGGCGATGCCAAGCTGGGCACATCGGCCGAATGGAACAACAACATCCTGTCCGATGGCAAATCGGATTACTTTGAAGGCGAGGTGGTACCCCACGTTTACTTCTACAAGGCCAGCAACAACACCCCCATGATCAACGGCCAAACCTATTCATTCAACGTCACTTACAACCATTACCAGGCCAATACCAATGCGGGCGGCTTTGTGTACATGACTTCGCCCAACGCCAGCCGCAACACCAGCAGCTTTGCCGGAGGCGATGCACAAGTAGACAGCGCGTTCACCAACGGTGGCGGCATGCAAGGCAGCTTCCACACCGTCAATGCCAACATCACCGCCGTCAGCGGCGTGACCTACAGCGGCAGTGCCGGCAGCTCTGTGGACGGCAAAGTCACCGTCACCTTCGTTTACACCGGTCCTAACACCACGTCAGGCGGTGCCGAAATTCAGTACGGCCTGATGATCGCGGCACCCGGCAATGTGGCCGACCAAGGCAAAGGTCCGACCGATGGTGCCAATGCCTGGACGGGTGGTTCCCTGCAAACCACTGTCGATATCAACGGCAGTGGTGCCACCTCCATTCAGCTGTCTCCCTCGGCCATCATCGTGGGCGAAATCAGCGGCATGAAATTCAGCGACATCGACGGCAATGGCACGCGCGATGCCGATGGCGTGGACAATATACAAGGCACTGCCGACGACGAAGTGGGCCTGGCCAACTGGAAGATTTTTCTGGACAAGGACAACGATGGCCTGTGGGATGACGGCGAGCAATTCGCCTTGACCGGCGCAGACGGGAAATACGCCCTGTCGGTGGTCCCCGATGCAGACCGCACCGACCCGGACAACGATGCCTACATTGTTCGCGAAGTGCAAGTCAGCGGCTGGGTTCAAACCACCGCCAACCCCGCGCCCATCCTGATCACGGCGCTGGACCCCAAAGAGCTCAATGTAGACTTTGGCAACATGCTGCAAAAGCCGAGTCTGAACATCATCAAGGAGGCCACTGTGGAGGGCGGCTATGCCGATGCAGCAGGTGATGTCATCAGCTACACCATTTCGGTTGAAAACACGGGCAATCAGACTTTGACCGGGGTGACTGTGACCGACCCCTTCATCAGCAACCTGACGCGAATTGAAGATGCCACCACAGCGGACAACGAGCTGGACGTGAAAGAAACCTGGTACTACACCGCCAGCCACACCGTGACCCAAGCCGAGATGGATGCGGGCGGCAACATCGTCAACACGGCCACTGCCGACTCCGAACAGACCGGCGAAGACACCGACGATGCATCCATTCCTGTCGATCAAAATCCGGAACTGAACATCCTCAAGCAAGCGCTGGTGGCCGGGGGCACAGCCGACTATGCGGGTGAGGTGATCAGCTACACCATCGCCGTGGAAAACAAGGGCAATCAAACCCTGACGGACGTCACCGTCACTGACCCCTTCATCAGCAATTTGACGCGCATCGAAGATGACGCCACAGCAGACAAAGAACTGGATGTGGGCGAGACCTGGTACTACACCGCCAGCCATGCGGTACTGCAAAGTGAAATCGATGCCGGTGGCAACATCAACAACACCGCCACAGCCGACTCCCTGCAAACAGAACCCGACAGCGCCAGTGCCTTTGTACCCGTAGAACAAAGACCCGAACTCAACATCATCAAGGAAGCCAGCGTGGACGGTGGCTCGGCCGACCAGGCAGGTGAAATCATTTACTACACCATCGCCGTGGAAAACAAGGGCAATCAAACCTTGACGGGCGTCACCGTGGCTGATCCCTTCATCAGCAACTTGGTGCTGATTGAAGATGCGGCCACAGGAGACAAGGAACTGGATGTGGGCGAGACTTGGCACTACAGCGCCAGCCACACGGTCACGCAAGGCGAAATCGATGCGGGCGTCAACATCGTCAACACGGCCACCGCCGACTCCAACCAGACTGGTGAGGACACCGACAACGCCTCGGTTCCCGTGCTGCAAGCGCCAGCGATCGCCATCGACAAGGCCATCACGGGCGTGACCGGCGGCAACGGCAATGGCAGCCTGGATGCGGTCAACGATGTCATTGGCTACGCGGTCACCGTCACCAACACCGGCAACCAGACGCTCAGCCAAGTTACCGTGAACGACCCGATGACAGGGCTGACCATCTCCGGAGTGACCTTGGCCCCAGGCAAAAGCGAAACCTATTTGACCAGTTACACCCTCAACCAAAATGACCTGGACACCAATGGGGGCGGCGACGGTTACATCGAAAACACCGCCACCGCCGACAGTCTGCAGACAGCGCCCGTCAGTGACACCGAAACATTGGAACTCTTTGTGCGCTCGGCTCTGTCCATCGACAAACGGCTGGTCAGCATCACCGGCGGCAACGGCAACACGGTTGCCGATGCCGTCGGTGACAGCCTCAACTACACTGTGACCGTGAGCAACTTGGGCGTGCTCACCTTGACCAACGTCAGCGTGGTCGACCCCAACAGCGGCCTGAGCATCTCTGGTGTCACCCTGAACCCTGGCGATAGCAAGGTTTACACCACCAACTATGTGCTCCAGCAAAGCGACCTGGACAACAACGGCATGGGCGATGGCTACATCGACAACATTGCCACAGCAGACTCGGACCAAACAGTGGCGGTCAGCGACAACGAATCCACCGCCCTGCTGCGCACCGTGGGTTTGGGCATTGAAAAATCCGTCACCAATGTCCAAGGGGGCAACAACAACATGTTTGCCGATGCTGCGGGGGATGTCATCGAGTACGAGATCCGCATCTTCAACGCCGGCTCGGTGACCTTGACGGGTGTCACCGTCACCGATGAATTGACCGAGCTTGTCGCCAATGTGCCCGATCTGGCCCCGGGTGCCAGCACCACCTACAAAACCAGTTACACACTGAAACAGGCCGATCTGGACAACAACGGCGGGGGCGACGGTCGTCTGGACAACACCTCGGTGGCCGATTCGGACCAGACCGTGGCGATCACAGACGCCGAGTCGGTGCCCTTGCTTGCCAAGCCGCTGCTGTTTGTCAATAAATCGTTTGAGGGTGTGACCGGTGGCAACAACAATGGCATTGCCGATGCCGTGGGCGATGAACTGAACTACAAGATCGTGCTGGCCAACCCTGGCAACGTGACCTTGACCGATGTCTCCTTGTACGAGAGTCTGACACAGCAGCTGATGACGGGCATGACGCTCGACCCCGGTGCAATCAAGGTCTACCAGGTCACCTACGCGCTCCAACAAAGCGATCTGGACAACAACGGCCAAGGGGATGGTTACATCGACAACCTGGCAGTTGCCGACAGTGCTCAAACGCCGGAGATCAGCGACACCGAATCGGTACCCATCCTCACCCGCGTTGGCATGGCCTTTGACAAGGATTTCACGGGTGTGACAGGGGGCAACGGCAATGACTTGGCAGACTACGCCGGAGACTTGTTGAACTACAGCTTCACTGTCACCAACATTGGCAACGTGACCCTGACCAACGTCAGCGTGGTGGACGATCTGACAGGTTTGAGCGAAACCCTGACCTCGCTGGCACCGGGCGCCTTCAAAACCTACACCTCCACTTACACCCTGCAACAGTCTGATCTGGACAGCGACGGCGGTGGCAACCGCCAGGTGGAGAACTACGCCACCGCTGACACCGACCAGACCGGCCCCCTGGTGGACTTTGAAGGTGTGACCGTCATCTATGACGCACAGATCGACCTGACCAAATACGTCTCGGTCGATGGCGGCACCACCTGGGACGACGCCAACACACTGACAGGACCGACGCTGTCATCTTCTGCAGGCATCAACCCGATGTTCAAGTACACCGCCCTCAACAATGGCACGGTGACCCTCAAGGACGTCACGCTGAGCGATGCGGTCTACGACCTGAATGGAGACACTGCTGGTAACACCTGGAGCTGGGGCGATCTGGCACCCGGGCTTCAGGCCGAGTTCATCTTTGAAGCCCCCTTCAAATTGGGACAAAACTCGGGCGATGCCACGGTGACGGCCACAGCCCTGTCGGCCGTGGTGGACATCGACAACGCCTACTACCTGGGTGTCTGATTCGGTCTGAATCTGTATCCGTTTTTTCACCCTGCCCTCTTGCCGATGTCTTGCGAGCAGGGTGAAAGCATCGCGATGGGCCAGTCTGCAAAGACTGGCTTTTTTTGGCACTTGCAGCCCGAGGCATACGGGCACAACCAGCGATACCTATCGCAGGGATAGCCCAACAGGACAGTCAAAACAAACCTTCTGCGGAATAGCTTGTCAGGCGACACGACAGCACCATGGTTGGGCTGCAAATCAGAAGTTTGCAGATCCCCTCAGGGAATCAATTCAACACATGCCGTACCGCTAAACGGTTGGCAACTGGAGTTCACCATGGCTAAGAAAACCACTTCCGGAAAAAATTCTTTTTCACAAAATACAGTTACCGATGAAGACCACACGGTGTCGGACACGCTGTACGGTCAGGTCAACGCATTGAGCAGTCAAGAGAATGCCGCTAACCTGTCTCCCCTTGCGGCCAGCAAACTTGCTGCATCGTCTGACTTGAGTCGCAGCGAATGGGCTGTCACCACCCCCCTCACTTTGTCAGCACCATTGGTCGCCCAAGCAGTGGCAACGCCCAGCGTCAACAAGGTATACCAACACTGGGCCGATGGCGATGCTGCACAGGGCACATCGGCCGAATGGAACAACAACATCTTGTCCGAAAGCAAATCGGATTACTTCGAAGGTGAAGTGGTCCCGCATGTTTTTTATTACAAAGCCAGCAACAGTCAGCCTCTGGTCAACGGCCAAAGCTACTCGTTCAATGTGACCTACAACTACTACCAGGCGGGTACCAACGCCGGTGGTTTCCTGTTCATGACCACGCCGGATGTGGACCGTGACCCCTCAGCCTTTGCAGGAACATCACCCGCAGACGACAGCAGTTTCACGAACGGTGGGGGCATGCTGGGCAATTTCCAGACGGTCAATGCCGACATCACCGGCGTGAGTGACGTCACTTACACCACCCGGGGTGGCGGCACGATGGACGGACATGTCACCATCAACTTCACCTACACCGGAGTCACCACACAAACCGGTGTGGCCGAAATCCAGTACGGCCTGATGATCGCCTCACCCGGTGCCGTACCCGACCAGGGCAAAGGCGAAACCTTGGGTGCCACGGCCTGGACTGGCGGCTCCCTGCAAACCACTGTGGACATCGGTGGCAAAGGGGCCACCTCGATTCAGCTCATGCCCTCGGCCATCATCGATGGCGAAATCAGCGGCATGAAATTCAATGACATGGACGGCAACGGCCAGCGCGATGCGGATGGTGCCGATAACACGGTGGGCACCGCCGACGACGAAGTGGGCATGGCGGGCTGGACCATCTTCCTCGACCAGGATGCCGATGGCGTGCTGGATGCTGGTGAACGCTCAACCCTCACCGATGCCGATGGCCGCTACAGCTTCTCCGTCACACCCGATGCAGATCCCATGGACACGGACAACGACGCCTATCTGGTGCGCGAAGTCCAGCAAACAGGCTGGGTACAAACCACCACCAACCCCGAGGGCATTGTCATCACGGCCATGCACCCCAAAGCCATGGATGTGGATTTTGGCAACCAGCAACTGATGCCCGCGCTCAACATCGTCAAGGAAGCCTCTGTGCCCGGTGGCACCGCCAATGTGGCCGGTGAAATCATCAGCTACACCATCACCGTGCAAAACACCGGCAACCAGGCTCTGACGGGCGTCACCGTGAGCGACCCGATGATCGGTGACTTGATGCTGGTGGCCGATGCCGCTACAGCCGACGGTGAACTCGACGTGGACGAAACCTGGACCTGGACAGGCACCCATGTGGTGACCCAAGACGAGATCGATGCCGGTAACAACATCGTCAACGTGGCGACTGCTGACTCCAACCAGACTGGTCCGGACACTGATGATGCTTCTGTGGTTGTCGAACAGGCCCCGGGGCTGAACATCGTCAAAGACGCCTCTGTCGCTGGCGGCACCGCCAACGCCGCAGGCGAAGTCATTGAGTACAACATCACCGTGCAGAACATCGGCAACCAAACGCTCACGGGCGTCACTGTCGCCGACCCGTTCATCAGCAACCTGACCTTGGTGGCCGATGTCGCTTCTGCCGATGGCGAGCTGGATGTGGGTGAAACCTGGAGTTACACCGCCAGCCATGTCGTGACGCAAGCCGAGATCGACGCAGGCGTGCCCATCGTCAACGTGGCCACAGCCGACTCCAACCAGACTGGCCCTGACACCGATGACGCTTCTGTGCCTGTGGAACAGTCCCCCGCCATCGGCGTGGACAAGGCCATGGCCAGCATCACCAGCGGCAACGGCAACGCCGTTGCTGATGCTGCGGGTGATGTGCTGAACTACACCGTCACCGTCTTCAATCCGGGCAACATGACATTGACCGATGTGGTCGTGACCGACGATTTAACCGGGCTGAGCGTGTCAGGCGTGATACTGGCGCCCGGAGAAAGCCAGACCTACCAAACCAGCTATGTCCTGACGCAACAAGACCTGAACAGCGATGGTGGAGGCGATGGTTTTATCGAGAACACGGCCACCGCAGACAGCGCACAGACCGGTCTGGTGAGCGATCTGGAATCCATCCCGGTTCTGCCGCTCGCTGCGTTGGCGCTGAACAAATCGCTGGTTGCCATCACAGGGGGTAACGGCAACGCCGTGGCCGATGCGGCAGGAGATGTGCTCGAGTACACCGCCACCGTCATCAACGAAGGCAACATCACTTTGACCAACGTCTCGGTGGTGGACCCCAGCACCGGCCTGAACGTGACAGGTGTGACGCTGGCCCCGGGTGAAAGCGGCGTGTTCAGCGCCACCTACACCCTGAGCCAGGCCGATATCGACAGCAACGGTGATGGCGATGGTTACCACGACAACATGGTCATGGCCGACTCGGATCAGACAGACCCCTTGTCCGATACGGAATCCACACCTTTGTTGCGCACCATTGGGTTGGGTGTTGAAAAGAACGTGGCCAGCATCACCGGTGGCAACAACAATGGTTTTGCAGACCAGGCTGGTGAGTCCCTCAACTACACCATCAACGTGTACAACGCGGGCACCGTCACCCTGACCAACGTCACGGTGCTGGATGACCTGACCGGCCTGAGCCAGACCATTGCTGCCCTGGCCCCCGGTGACAGCCAGTTGTACCAAACCAGCTACACGTTGACCCAGGCCGATCTGGACAACAACGGCGGAGGAAACGGCTACATCGAAAACGCGACCATCGTGGATTCGGACCAGACGCTGGCTGCGTTCGACAACGAAACTGTGCAACTGATCCGCTCTCCGGTGCTGTTCCTGGACAAAACCTTCCTCAATGTCTCGGGTGGCAACGGCAACAGCCTGGTCGACGCTGTCGGTGACGTGCTGAACTATCGGGTCGTGGTGGCCAACCCCAGCAACGTGACCCTGACCGAGGTGTCCATCACAGAACCATTGACTGGACTGACGGTCAGCAACCAGACATTGGTCCCGGGACAAACCCTGACCTATCTGACCAGTTACACGCTGACCCAGGCAGATCTGGACAACAACGGCGGTGGTGATGGCTACATCGACAACATCGCGGTGGCAGATTCGGCCGAAACGGCGGGTGTCAGTGACATCGAATCGGTGCCATTGCTGCGCACGATTGGCTTGGACTTTGACAAGGGCGTCCTCAGCATCGATGGCGGCAATGGCAACGCTCTGGCCGATGCAGCAGGTGACGTGATCAACTATGTCTTCACCGTGACCAACCCCGGCAGCGTGACCTTGACCAACCTCACGGTGGTGGATGACCTGACCGGCATGAGCCAATCGCTGGCTTCATTGGCCCCAGGGGCGACCGTCGTCTACACCTCCAGCTATGTGCTGACCCAGGCCGACCTGGACGGCAATGCAGGAGGCGACGGGGTGCTCGTCAACACCGCCGTGGCAGACACCAGCGAAACACCCCCGTTTGTAGACTCTGAAGGCGTCACGGTGATCTACCAACCCCTCATTGACCTGACCAAGTACGTGTCGGTGGACAACGGTGTGACCTGGGACGATGCGAACGGCCCCACAGGCCCGCTGCTGTCTTCAGCTTCAGGCATTGACCCGCAATTCAAGTACACGGTGACCAACATCGGCAACATCACATTGGCAGACGTCACCCTGACCGATGCCGCGTATGACCTGAATGGCGGCGCAGTTGGAACCGACTTTTCATTCGGAACGCTGAATGTGGGTGCATCCCAGGATTTCATCTTCACGGGGGCCTCGTGGGCCGAAGGTCAGCAGTCAAGCGATGCGACGGCGTCGGTGGCCTCCATGCCCGCGGTGCTGGACGTCGACAACGCCTATTACCTCGGCGTCTGAGTCAAGGCGGTCAACCACACAGCGCCCTGCTAAGAAAAACAGGGCCTGATCTCCAACGGGTAAGCCTTGCGGCTTACCCGTTTTTTCATGGGCTACTGCTTAGTCGGTAACACGGCTATCGGTTTCAAAGGATGCCCAAAAACGCCCTGTCTTTTTAAGCTTGGTGACAGGCGCAAGCGGCCCAGGGGCATGCATGCCGTGTCATGGAATCGAAAAAAATTTCAGGAGGTTTATGCACCGTTTAACCACACGCACATGGTGCCTGGCCGCAGCCATGCTGCCCATGGCCTGCGCCGCGCAAAGTTTGCAAGAAGCTGTTTTGATGGCCTTGGCCCATTACCCCAGCATCGCATCGGCGCAATACAAATCCCAAGCGGCTCAGGCAGACATCACCCGTGCCCAAGGTGCGCATTGGCCCCAACTGTCTTGGTCTGGCAACTACAGCGATTACCGCAACGATACTTTGCCCAACCGGTGGATACAAACACCCGTGCTGAGCTTGAATTTGTGGTCAGGCCGGCGCATTCAGTCCGATGTGGAGCGCAGCCAGGCCCAAGCCAAAGCCAGTCAAAAACAGGAACTCATCACCCGCGACGATGTGGCGCTGCTGACCAGCGAGGCCTACCTGCAATGGGCCCACCACAAGCAGATGATGGCCCTGGCGCATGACAACCTGGCCACCCACGAAAAAATCCTTCGCGATTTTCAGGTCATCACCCAAGTGGACCCGGGCCGCCGCATTGACCTGAACCAGGCCCAGGTGCGCTATGACAACGCCCAACTGGTTTTGCTCAAAAGCGAAGCCGACATGCGTTTGGCCGCCGAACGCCTGGCACGCATGCTCATGGCCCCTGCGCCGACCGAGCCCAGCGGCACTGAATCATTGCCCCCCATTGCCTACGAGACTCAGGCGCAGGCACAAGCACAACTGAACGAGGGTCATCCGGTGATCGCTCGGTTGCTGGCGCAACGTGATGCCGCAAAGGCCAGCGTGGCTTACGCCCAAGCCCAGAGTGCACCCACCGTCAACCTCTCGCATGCCAAATCCACCACACCGGGCCTGACTGCAGGTCATTTCGTCACCCAGCTTCAACTGAACCTGCCGCTGGTGGATGGCGGTACCACGCGCGGCGCGGTGGGTGTGGCCACCGCCAACTTGCAGGCTCTGGAAGCCGACCTGAGCGAGACCAGGCTGGTTCTGAACGAACAGCTATCGGGGGCTTGGGCCAATTGGCTGGTCTCGCAAAATCGCGCCCAAAGAGGTCAGGTGCAAACCCTAACTGCCCGAAGTCTGGCCTATGGCTATGAACAACAGTTCCGCGTCGGGCGCCGCTCTTTGCTGGATCTTCTGAACATTCAAAGCGATCTGTACACCTACCAAAGCAACGCGGCTTCCGCCTTGCTCGAGTCGCGACTGTCGCAGGCCCGCATTCTGGCCAGCCTGGGTCAATTGGCACAGGCATACACGTCAGGAACCGCCATCACGGTTCTGCCCGCCTTACCTGCGATGGCATCAGAAGACCCGCCAGACGCCTTGCCCATGGTCCGTGTCAGTGACCAGAACCATGACACCGCCCACGCCACCCCAACACCAGCAAAGTGAACCCATGGACCAACTTGCCTTCACGGCCTCCGATGCCATCAGCCCCCCCCGCCAAGCGGCCGAACCCCACAACACCCAGACGGCCAGTCCGCCAGAAAGAGACCCTTTGCTGGTCTGCTTGGCACTGACCGCCAAACGAATCGATCGCGAAGTCCATCTGTCCGCCCTGCGTGCAGGTTTTGCGGTGGACGAAGAGGGTCGCATTCCCATGAATGCTTATCCTGACATGGCCCAACTGCACGGCATGATCGCGGTCTGGTCACGCACCCAGCTTCAGCAATTGCCCAGTTATGTGCTGCCCGTCATCGTGCCCCTGGTCGATGGCCGCGCGGCTGTGCTGGTGTCGGTGACCGGGCAAACCGTCAAGGTGTTGATGGCCGAAACCGGCATGACCGAAATCGCCATGTCCATGGACGAACTGCAACGCCTGAGCTACGGTGAAATCCTCGTGGTCAAACCCGCCACACAAAAATCGGGCCAGCAACTCGTGCCTTTCAAAGGCGAGGCACTTGCCTGGTTCTGGAACACCGTCTGGCGCTACAAGGGCTTTTACATCGAGTCGATGATGGCGGCTGTGGTGGCCAACGTGCTCACGCTGGCGGCCGTGTTTTTTGCCATGAACGTCTATGACCGTGTGGTGCCCACCCAGGCCTACACCTCGCTGTGGACCCTGGCCATTGGTACCACGGTGGCGATCTTGCTGGAGTTCGGCACGCGCTGGCTCAAGGCACGGCTCGTCGATCTGGCCGGACGCAAGGCCGACCTCAGCCTGAACGCCACCCTGCTGCGGGAGATCATGGCCATCCGGTTAGAGCACCGGCCACAGTCCATCGGCATTTTTGCAAGCTCCATGCGCGACTTCGAATCGCTGCGCGACTTCATGTCCTCGGCCTCTATGGTGATGGTGGTGGACATGCCCTTCATCCTCATGTTCATCGTGTTGATCGGCATCATCGGTGGCCCCATCGCCTGGATTCCGGCCGCCGCTGTGCCCATCCTGGTCATTGTGGGCCTGTGGGCACAAAAGCCGCTGATGCGTGCCATGCGCGAAAACATGAAGGAAAGCGGCGACAAACAAAGCGTGCTGGTCGAGTCGTTGCTCAACCTTGAAATGCTCAAGGCCCACAACGCCGAAAGCTATTTGCAACGGCGCTGGGAAAACGCCAATCTGGCCACCACCGATTCGTACAAACAAATCCGTTCACTGACCAACCTGATGCTGGGGCTGACCGCCACCGTCCAACAACTGGTCACAGTAGGCATGGTGGTCTATGGCGTGTACCTGATTGGTGACAACGTGCTCACACTGGGTGGCCTGATTGCATCGGTGATTCTGGCCGGACGCGCCATCTCGCCCTTGGGCAGCGTGATGGCCTTGGCTGCACGTTACCAGCAAGCGCGCAGTTCACTGGACACACTGGACGCCTTGATGAAACGTCCACGCGACCGCGATGGCTCACGGCGCTACGTGGTGCCCGAAAAAATCGCGGGCAGTCTGCGCGCCGACGAGCTGGAATTTGCCTACCCCGGTGAACACCAGATCCCCGTGATCCGCAAGCTGTCCCTGAACCTGACGGCGGGCCAACACCTGGGTTTGCTGGGCCGCATTGGCAGCGGCAAAAGCACTTTGCTGCGTTTGCTGGCCGGTTTGTACACCCCACTGGGGGGACGAGTCTCGATCGATGGGGTCGACCAGAAACAAATTGAACCCGCCGAGTTGCGCAGCCGCATGGGCTACGTCGGTCAGGAAGCGCAGCTTTTTCAGGGCAGCCTGCGCGACAACCTGGTGCTTTCTGACAGCTGGATCAGCGATGCGCGGGTCATCGAAGTGCTGCAAAAGCTCGACATGTACAACACGGTGGCCAGTCATCCGCGCGGACTGGACATGCCGCTGACCGAAGCCGGTGGCGGCTTGTCCGGGGGGCAGCGTCAGCTGCTGGCGATTGCCCGCATGATGCTGCGCGAGCCAGCACTGGTGTTTCTGGACGAGCCGACCTCCATGATGGACCAGACGACCGAAGCCAAAGTCATTGAGGTGCTGGGCCAATGGCTCAAAGGCCGCACCCTGGTTTTGTCTACCCACCGGCTGCAACTGCTGGTCTGGGTGGAGCGTATTGCCCTGATGGATCAAGGCCAAATTTTGCTGGAAGGCCCGCGTGAAGAAGTGCTCAAAAAACTCTCTGCAGGCGTCGCACCCAAAGCAGCCCAACGCGCCCACACGCCCGCGCATGTCGATACCCCATCGACCACCCCGCCCGCAGCACCTGCCGCCGTTTGATGACTTCAGGAACTCCCCATGTTTTTCTTCTCTAAAAAACCCAAGCACCTGACCATCCCGGCCGGTTCGAGCATTGAAGACGATGAGCGCCGTACCAGCCGCAATCTGGTCCGAATCATGAGCATGGTGCTAGTGGCTGCGCTGCTGTGGGCCGCCACCTTCAACCTTGACGAAATCACACGGGGCACGGGCAAAGTGATTCCCTCCAGCCGCGAGCAAGTGATCCAGAGTCTGGACTCTGGCGTGCTGGCCGAATTGATGGTGCGCGAAGGCGATGCGGTGGTCAAAGACCAGGTCTTGCTGCGCATCGATGACGCACGCGCGGGTCCGGTGTTCCGTGAGGCACGCGAAAAATGGATCGCCCTGTCGGCCCAGGCTGCACGCCTGCGGGCCGAGGCCTATGGCGCAGCTTTGCAGTTTCCAGCGCATGTCCAAAGTGAACCCTCGGTCATGCAGCGGGAAACCCAAGCCTTTCATGCACGCAAACGGGCGCTCGACGAGCAGATGGACGCCATGGCGCAATCATTGGACCAGCTGAGCAAAGAGCTGAGCCTGACCGCACCACTGGTCGAGCAAGGCGTGATGTCCGAAGTGGAGCTGCTGCGCCTGAAACGCCAATACGCCGACATGCAATCGCACATGGCCGAGCGGCGCAACCGTTACCTGACCGATGCCAGCAATGAATGGGTTCGCGTGGAGTCCGAACTGTCACAAACCCGCGAAAACACCCTGGCCCGTGAGGATGCGTTCAGAAAAACCGTGATTCGGGCACCGATGGACGGCATTGTGAAAAACGTGCAGCAAACCACGCTGGGGGCCGTCATCCAGAGCGGTCAAAGCATCCTGGAAATCGTACCCGTGAAAGACGACATGCTGGTGGAGGCTTATGTCAAACCCTCTGAAGTGGCGTTCCTCAAAGTGAACCAACCGGCCGTGGTCAAACTGAGCGCCTATGACTTCAACAAATACGGCGGCCTGGAAGCGGTGCTGGACCACATCAGCCCCGACACCTTGCGTGATGAAAACAAGCCCCGAAAACCCGGCAATGCACCGGTGGATCTGGAAGAGGGTTACTACCGCATTCTGGTACGCATCATCGACCAGCGTCTGGACCGGCATGGCATGCACATGAATGCCACACCGGGCATGACCGCTACGGTGGAAATCAAGACGGGGCAAAAGACCGTGCTGGAGTATTTGCTCAGGCCTTTGCAATCGATGACACAAGCCTTGCGCGAACGTTGAACACAGGAGCCCAACCCATGAGCGGCATCGCAGGCCTGGTGGCCACCAGCAACATCGTTCCCCGTTTGGTTCGGGGCTTGCAGCAATTGGATCAAGCCGGTCACAACAGCTGTGGTATCGCGGTGCATGGCAGGCCGGACAATGCGGACTTGTCCCCCAGCTTGCACCGCCAGCGCTGGACGATCGGGGTGTCCGATTGGAAAGCAGAAGATGTGGACGATGCTTTGCAACGACTGCAAGGCCGTGCTGGCCTGGCCTGCTCCGGCATGCTGGCCTCACTGGGCAATCGGCTCATGCCGCAAGCCCAGCCCCACATCAGCCACGGCCCCCAAGCCACACTCAACAGCCCGGGGCGTGTGGCCGTGGTGCACCACGGCAGTCTGCACAACCAGCAAGCCTTGCGGCAGGCCTTGGTCGATCGGGGTTACACCTTCAAAAGCCAGAGCGACACCGAAGTCATTGCCCACCTGATCGACGCCGTACACCAGGGCCAACCGGCTCAAACACTGCACAGGGCACTGGGTCTGCTGTCAGGGCCGGTGGCGGTCGGTGTGATGTTTCATGACCAGCCAGAACGCGTATTCGCCGTGCAACGCAACGCGCCGCTGTACTGGTGTGCGGAACCGGGGCATGCTGGCTGGAGCAGCGAGAAATCAGCCCTGATGCCGGGCACATCGGCCCTGACCCTTTTGCGCGAGGGGAAGGTGCTTGAGATTTACCCACACGACGACGGTGTGTCTCATCAACTGCATGCCTGTTGACAGGCACTTTTGCGGGCGATGAAACTCACCGTCGGCTTGTTGGCACCAGCAAGCCCCTCGGCAGGCCCCTGAAGGACACGCCAGCGATGATTAAAAGAGTCGCCTGTATCAATGGCTTGCACCTGCAATGAAGAGGTGCATCAAATCGGCTCAGGCTCGTCAAAGTTAAGTGGGCGTCGCGTTCAAATACGCGACATCGGGGACGAGGGCTTGAATGTCTGGATTGGGCTGCACACGCAAAGCCCGCTTGTAACTCACCTGCTGCCCTGCTTCGTTGACACCCGAAAGCACCAACTCGTAATCGGCATCGTTGGTGATCACTTTGACTTCGGCCGAGACCACCAGACTGCACCGCCAAGTGCTGCCGCCCGAGCCAGCAGGTGAATAGATGGTGCCAACAGTGGGCGTGAGCATGTCATTCTTTTCTGCCACAGCACAATCCTGATTGACCAATGACAGCACCGGGTTGTTTGACGCCAAGGGAACCACGGTCCACGACATGGAAGTCAACCGGTACTTGACACTCTCTAGGGTGCCCGCCACCACCGTGGACTCTCCTGCCTTGATCAGCACCTGAGAGCCACTGTTGGCCGAGATGCTGCCATTTCCCTCCCCACCACAGCCCGCCAACAGTGCCGAAGCAGACAAAGCGATTGCAAGCTGACGCATGCGAAAACCGTATTTCGAAGCAAACTCATGACTCATCAAGGACTCTCTTTCTGTGTAAAGGGAAATGGAAGGCAAGCACACTTGATGGTCAAGGATCAGCACATGACCGTCTGTTCCGCATCGCACCATCCGATGTCATCACAAGGTGCTGAGCACAAAAAATACGCAAGCCTCCATGAGTCGAGCACTTCAGCGGAACAAACTCGGCGGAGAAACCACCCCGTAATTGGGACCCACACCACCCGAATAGGGGGATTTGCATTGCGTGCTCATTTCAATTTCAATGTATTTTTGACTGCCGCCCACGGCTCTCAAAATATGCAGACACGCAAAACCTCGAATGGTGGAAAAACTACCGCTCAGCACTTGGCCAAGCACAGGCATGAGCACATATTCACAGGACTTGTCACCCGCTGCACTGCATTTCTGGACATCTGTAAAAAGACTGTTCTTTACACCCGACTGAACCCAGATGTCATCGCCCACTGAAAGCGTGACCGGGTTACCTGTTTTGATCATGCCGTCAATGGCATCCGCGCCAGAAGCCTTGAAGTCCAGCGGAGACCATTCACCTGATGTGCAACTGTCATATTGGTAAAGCGAGCCGACTTTGAACACATAGATTTTTCCGGTCAGGGGATCGATGCGCGGACCTGTGGGCGATGTGGTCGAGTTCCAGTACTTTTGGTACATGCATTCCGACATTGCAAATGGAAACACTCCCCCTGGGCTGACACTGCCGGGGCTGGTCACACCGGCCACAGCCGTGGCCCTAACGGGTTTGGCAACAATGCCCCAAATGCGGGCCAAAAAGGTCTGCACAGGCCCCTGGTTCTGGCCATCGCTTCGAGACACGCTCACCTGCACCGCAGGCGCATCATTACTGCCAGGCAACAAGGGCAAACCTTGCAAGCCCGAAACCATCTGGCGCATGTCCCAATAACCCGTCTGCACCAAGCCCTGGAATAAGGGCTGACCTTCGGCGCGGTTCAGGGCAATCGCAGACTGTGCCTTAAGAGCAGCCCCATTCCAATCCAAGCTGGTGCCTGTGGTTTGGTAAAGCGCTCTGGCACCCGCCAGCGCAGCCGCATCGGCATCGTTTTGCAATTCATTGCGCACCACATGCAAATAAGCCAGATCCACGGCCAATGCCGCAACCCCCACCAACACGGGCAGTGTCAAGGCCACCAACAAGGTGACCACGCCTTTTTGTTTGCATGACCGCTTAGACAGATTTTTTTTCATGGTCAATCCTTCACTCATGAACCATCACGGTGCTCGACGTCAAGACCCAAGGCTGCCCCAATGTATTGAATAAACCACCCAGGCCAATTCCCTGGAAGGTGTAGCTCACCGTCACACCCAAAGTGCTGGGGGTAGTCCCCACTGCGCTTTGAACCACATTCACGATCGGTGGTGGCTTGCCAGGTCCAAAATGGACCAACGATCCGTTGGTGTAATTCAGCACCACCTGGCGAATCTCGGCATCAGTGAGTTTGGGGTTGCGCGCCACGATCCCCGCCCTGGCACCTTCACGGCTGGCGTTGGTGATGATGGCTTTGTCGTACAAGGCCAGGCTGCCATCGATGGTGCCCAATAAAAGCAACAGCAAGATCGGCAAGATCAGTGCGAACTCAATCACGGCAGCACCTTTTTGTGACTTGCATTTTTTCTCAACCGATGAACAACCCATTGGCAATCTCCTTGAATGACTCGCGCAACTCGCGTTGCAAAGAAGTCACCTTAAGGAGGAAGCGTGGCCTGATCTGTGTGCTGCAACACGCCCGAACCGAGATTCATTTTTTCCTACGCCTGTGTGCTGTGCCTCACTGTCAAGGCTCAGAACTTTTTCTAAAGTGAAGTTTCGGTCGTGTGAAACCACGACCGATGCAAAGCAAATGGAAACCTTGATTCAAGCACTCAGGTGCACGAATCCTGAAAGTTCAGGCGCTTGAAGTCATTCGCACTTTTCAACTCAGGAGTATTGACATCATGAATAAATTTTCGAAATCCATTCAGGCATTCTGGACCGATGAACATGGCGCCACCGCCATCGAATACGGTCTGCTGGCCTCCTTGATTGCCGTGGCCATCATTGGCGCTGCAGGCGATGTTGGGGATGCGCTGATTCTGAAATTTGGCCAAGTTGCTACCGCTTTGGCTTGATGCATTTTTGAAGCCTGCCATGCCCCACAGCCTTTTTGACTGGACGCACCTTGCTGCACTGGCCGCCATGTTGTTGGCTGCCATGTGGCAAGACGCTGCACTGCGCCGTATTCCCAACACTTTGGTGATTTGGGGCAGCTTGACCGCCTTGGGACTGTCACTGTCACCCAACGGCATCGGCTTGGGATCGGCCATTGCAGGGGGCATGGTGGGCTTCTTTGGATTTTGGGTGCTTTACCTGTTGCGCATGGTGGGCGCAGGCGATGTGAAGCTCGTTGCAGCCACGGGCATGTTTGTAGGACACCCCGACATGCTGTGGGTCAGCGTGCTGATTCTTTTTGCTGGCGGCGTGTTGTCCATCGTCTGGGCCTTGTGCACAGGGCAACTGGGCGCTGTGCTGAACAACATCAAAACCGGTTTGCTGCTGCTGTGGTTGAAACGCCAGCATGGTGCTGCAAGCAGCCCCATCGCGTTTCCGGTTGGCCGCACACGCATGCCGTATGCAATGGCCATTGGCATGGGCACGGCGATGCATGTAGCCAACAACTGGCCATGGATCGCCAGCTGAAAATTTGAACAAGGAAAAGACATGATAAGAATCCGACCTTTGGGCGCGCTGGTGCTGGCCCTGTTTTTGGGTTTTGCGGCCGCCGCATTTGCAGCCAGCTGGCTCAAGCAGCAAGGGGCTGACAGCACCATGCAGGTGGTGGTGGCCAAGCGTGATGTGCAGATGGGCACGCGCTTGCAACCGGACATGCTGGAAACGCAAGCTTGGCCCAGGAGCGCGACTTTGCAAAGCCCTTTGACCCAGCTGGATCAGGCCGTAGACCGTGTTGTGTTGATGCCCTTGTTACGCGGAGAGCCCTTGCTGCTCAGCAAGCTGGCCCCTGTCGGCGAGAAAGGTGGGCTGTCGTCGGTACTGCAAGAGGGGCAACGCGCCGTGACTGTCAAAGTCAACGAAATTGTGGGTGTGGCGGGTTTCGCACTGCCGGGCAATTTCGTGGACGTGATGGTCAACACACCAGACAAGCAAGATCAACCCGTGTCAAAGATTGTGATTGAGCGCATTCAGGTTTTGGCCGTGGCTCAAGACGTGTCGAGCAATGAAAACAAGCCACGAGTCGTCAATGCCGTGACCTTGCTGGTCACGCCCATTCAAGCAGAGCAAATTGACTTGGCCCGCAGCGTGGGCAACTTGTCCCTGGTTTTGCGCAGCCAAGGCGACACCGCATCAGTGGTGACTGCGGGGGCACGCAAGCTGGACTTGCTGAACCCGAACGGCAAGCCGGACACACCCGCTCCACCAGTCCCCATCGTGGTAGCGCGCAAGCGCCAGGCAACACCACCTGAACCGGTGCTGCTCATCGCACCCGAGCCCGCACGACTCGAAGTCATCCGGGGTATGTCCCTGTCGCAGGAATAAAAGTGCGCAGCTGCACTGCAGCCTGTGCATTGGTCCATTCGCCACTACCAAAGAGAGCCTCATGCCATTCACCCTGAACGTTTCCAACTGCCCTCCTCAATATTCCGGCACAACTGTTAAAGCCACCCAACAGGCCCACCTTCCCCTTCAATTTTCAAACCATGATCACCGAGCTGCACTGCACCATGCATCCACCTTGTTCAAGCCGCATGGATTGACACTGACGTCGGTGTTGACGCTGGCGGCTCTTGCACTGATGCCCCCAACGGCGTGGGCAGCTACAGCAGCAAGCCCAGCAGCGGGCTCAACAGCTGTGGCCAAGCCAGTACCCAAGGCCAGTGCCAAATCATCCAGCCAGCCCGACATCCAAACGCAAGGACCGGTGAAAATAGCCCCGCCCCTGCGACTGACGGCTGGCAAGTCCATGCTGTTGCAACTGTCCGAAAGTGCTGCACGCCTGTCGGTGGGCAACCCGGATGTGGCCGATGTGGTGCTGATCAATCCGCGTGAAATTTACCTGCTGGGTAAAAAAACCGGACACACCAACTTGCTGATCTGGACCGCACAAGGCAGCACCACCTTGCGCGACATCACAGTGGGCACCGATACGGATGCACTGCATGCCAAGCTGCGCGAGTACGTCCCCAGCGCCGAAAATCTGCGTGTCGACACCGTGGCCGACAGCGTGGTGCTCAGCGGTCGCGTCAGTGACGGCATGAAAGTGCAGCGCCTGATGGCGATCAGCCAGGCCTTCAATGGCGACAAAAAGGTCATCAACATGCTGCGTGTACATGGCACGCAACAAGTCATGCTGGAGGTCAAGGTGGCCGAAGTTTCGAAAACCTTGCTAGACGAGTTGGGCGTGGACATGAACCTCACGCGCACCATTGGCAACACCTCGGTCAACTTGCTGTCACAACTGCTCAGCGCCGGATCGACCGCTGTGACCGCCGCTCGGGCCAATGGATTGAGCACCATCACCCTGACAGCCGAAATGAAAAAGGGCCTGGTCAAAGTACTGGCAGAACCGACGATCACGGCCATCAGTGGTCAGGAGGGTTCGTTTTTGGCGGGCGGAAAAATCTTCATCCCGGTGCCCCAAAACAATACAACGGGGGGCACCTCCATCACGCTGGAAGAAAAGGAATTTGGGGTAGGTCTGCGCTTTTTACCCACCGTCCTTGAAGATGGCTTAATCAATTTGCGTGTGACCCCTGAAGTCTCTGAACTGTCGCAGCTGGGTACCACCGTCAAAGGTCTGGGTGGGCAAAGCAGCCTGCTGCCCTCCATCACCACACGGCGTGCGTCCACCACGGTGCAGCTGCGCGATGGCGAAAGCTTTGCCATTGGTGGCTTGGTCAAGAGCAATGTGACCGAGACCATCAAGGCTTTCCCGCTGCTGGGGGAATTGCCTGTGCTGGGAGCCCTGTTTCGCAGCACAGCCTTTCAAACCGACAAATCGGAATTGTTGTTTGTGGTGACGCCGCGCCTGGCCAAGGTCTTGCCACCGGACTACGCCTTGCCCACCGATGCGTACATCCAGCCCACACGGACCGAGTTTTTCATGAACGGTCAACTCGAAGGTCGCGCACCGGCCCCCAAGCCGCAAGCGCCGACCCCATCAGCAGGTCAGGCGGTTTTGCCTGGCGCTGCACCAGCACCGGGACCCGTGCCCCAGACCAGTCCCCATGAATCTGCCAGCCCCACCCACTAAGCAAGGAGCCACCCATGAACACCCCATACATTCATGCCTTCAAGGGCTTCAGTCTGGGCCTGCTGTGCCTGGCCATGAGCGCCTGCGAAATGGCACCCACGCAAGTGGATCAACAATTTGGCATGGCGGTTCGGCAAGCCCAAACGCAGCAAACCCTCAACCCCACGCTCATGAACTGCATGCAGACCGAGCGCGGCGCAGCCTGTCCCACGCATGCGCAACACCACCAGGCGGGCGGCATGCACGAACGCCACCAGGCAGGCAGCAGCACCGATGGCGTGGCGGCCCAATCGGCCATCGAGCGTTACCAGGAAAGCTTTCAAACACCGCTCGCACCTACACCGGTTTTCCACATCGGTTTGGGCACCACACGCAGCCGTTGAAAGGTCACACACCATGTCCATCTCTGTGATCACCTCCAGCCAGGCGCTGATGAACACCCTGCGCAGCCAGATCCTGAGCTGCCAACTGCCTTTGGTCAACGCTGTGATGCGCCAGCCCGGCCAAGCCTTGTGGCCTTTGCTCAGCCCCATCGACAGCGGCACTTTGCTGCTGGACAGTCCGGAAGACCAAACGAGCGACGACTTGACGACACTGGACAACTGGCTGAGGAGTCGGCCCCAGCTGAATGTGCTGCTGTTGAGCGAAGACAGCAGCAAAGGTCTGCTCGTGCGGGCCATGCGTGCAGGGGTTCGCGAAGTTTTGCCACTCCCACCCAACCCGCAAGAGCTGTCGCTCAGCCTGCGCCGCTGGGCAGACAGCGCCCCCGCTGTGCCTGTGGCAGCGAGCCCGCCCAAATCAGGGAGTCTGGTGGTTTTCATGGGCTGCAAGGGTGGCAACGGCACCAGTTTTGTCGCCAGCAACATGGCCCACATCATCGCCACCGAGCATGACCGTTCATGCGCTTTGGTGGATTTGGACCTGCAGTGCGGTGATGCGTCTTTCTATCTCAGCAGTGGGACCAACACCAACACACTGAGCGATCTGACACGCCAAATTGACCGGCTCGATGCCCAGCTTCTGAACAGTTGTCTGCATGCCGTCACACCCCGGCTGAACCTGCTGGCAGCCCCCAATGACCTGGAAAGTGCAGTGGCCATCAGCGCTCAAGACATTGACAAAGTTCTGAGCTTGGTGCGCAGCCTGCACGATCATGTTTTGGTCGATCTGCCGCGTGGTTTGAACGCCATGTCGCTCAAGGTGCTGGACATGGCCGATGTGGTGTATGTGGTGATGCAAAACAACACCCCGGATGTGCGCGATGCCCAGCGGCTGATCAGCATGATGCGTTCGCTGGGCTACAGCGATAACAAGTTGCGTCTGCTCGTCAACCGTCACGAGCCGGATGGGTGGGTCAGCCTGGGCGAGCTGGAAAAAACCGTGGGCTTGAAAGTCAGCAGAACCATCGCTCACAACGCCCAATGGGTGGGTGAGGCCCTGCACACCGGTCAGCCCCTGTCCTTGATCCATGACCACAACGCCGTCATCCATGCACTGCGTGAAGCCGTGATGGAGATGCTGGAAGCGCAGCCCCAAAAGAACCTCAACTGGGTGCAGCGCTGGATGAGCAAAGCCGCTTGAGGTCTATCGCGCGACAGCGCGTGCACAGCATCAGCCCCCCAACAGGAGTGACTTGTGAATTTGAATTTGCGATCTCAATTTGAAAAATCAGCCCCCACCGCCGTATTGCTCAACGGCCACATCACGCCCCCACATGCTGCGCGCACATCGGGCCCTCGACTGGACGACATCAAAACCAAAATTCACCAAGACATCCTGGCCCTGATGGATTGGCAGCGCATGGAGGGTATGGCACCCGAACGCTTGCGTGCCGAGCTGAAGACGCTGACCGAAAATCTGATCGCGACACAGAACCTGGCCCTCAACGAGACAGAGCGGCGGCTGATCATCCAGGCCATTCAGGACGAAATGCTGGGACTGGGGCCCATCGAGCCTTTGCTGTCCGACCCGGCGGTTTCAGACATTCTGGTCAACGGCCCTTTTCAAGTGTTTGCTGAACGGCGCGGCAAGATCGAAGCCACCGACATCCAATTTGACAACGAAGCGCATTTGCTCCGGGTGATTGACCGCATCGTCTCGCGCATAGGTCGCCGCGTGGATGAAATGAGTCCCATGGTCGATGCACGCTTGCCTGATGGCTCCCGGGTCAACGCCGTCATCCCCCCTTTGTCGATTGACGGCCCCTTGCTGTCGATCCGACGCTTTGCAGTGGTACCTTTTACGGTGCAAGACCTCATTGGCTTCGGTGCCTTGACCGTTGGCATGGCGGAGCTGATTCAGGGCTTGGTCAAGGCCCGTGTCAACTTGCTGGTTTCCGGTGGCACTGGCAGCGGGAAAACCACATTGCTCAACGTGATGTCGTCCAGCATACCGGCCGACGAACGCATCATTACCATCGAAGACGCGGCCGAACTTCAGCTGCAGCAGCCCCATGTGGTGCGCATGGAATCGCGGCCACCCAACATTGAGGGCAAAGGTGAAATTTCGCAGCGTGACTTGCTGCGCAACAGTCTGCGCATGCGGCCCGACCGGATCATCATGGGTGAAGTGCGTGGCGCTGAAGTGCTGGACATGCTGCAGGCCATGAATACCGGACACGATGGCTCGATGACCACCATCCACGCCAACTCGGCACGCGATGCACTCACACGACTGGAACACATGCTGGGCATGGCGGGGCTAAGGGCCGATTCCCGCTCCATGCGCCAGCAAATCAGTTCAGCCTTGTCGGTGGTGATTCAGGTCTCACGCCTGTCAGACGGACAGCGCAAAGTGATCAGCCTGCAGGAAATCACGGGCTTGGAAGGTGATGTGATCAGCATGCAAGAAATTTTCAAATTTGACCAAACGGGACTGGCCGCCAACGGCGCCGTGCAGGGTCATTTTGTGGCCACGGGCATCCGACCCAAATTTGCCCAGCGCCTGCGCACCCGTGGCATAACACTGAGCGACGATTTGTTTGAACCCACCCACCGCTGGAGCTGAAGCATGGACTTGCGTTACTGGACTTTTCTGGGCTTGGCCAGCCTGAGCATGGGTTTGTTGGTGTGGGGCGTGCACGGCATTTGGCATCAGTACCTCGATCCCAGGCAACAAGCCTTGCGCAAGCGTCTGAAAACAGCCGTGCCCATTGCTGCAGACGAACCTGGCTTGCAATTGCGGTCGATACGCCTGATGAGCACCATCCCAAGCCTGGAGTCCTGGCTGCGCAAAGCCCCAGGCACCCAAGCGCTGGACCAGGTTTTACTGCAAACGGGTTTGGCCCTGAGCGTGGCACAGACCTTGACGCTGGGCCTGGGTCTGGTGTTGCTGATGGTGGCTGCAGGCATCAGCCTGAACTGGCCTGTCCCGCTGACATTGGCCCTGGCGCTGTTGTCTTGCCTGATGCTGGCCGCTTGGCTGCAGCACCGCCGCAGCCAACGCATGGCGCTCATTGGTTTGGCCCTGCCCGATGCCCTGGACCTGATCGCCCGTTCCATGCAGGCGGGCCACGCGTTCACCAGTGCCTTGCAGTTGGCCGCGAAAGACAGCCCCCCCCCTTTGTCGCACGAACTGCGCGCCGTGTTTGAAGAAATCAATTTTGGTGTGAGCACGGCCCAGGCACTGCAAGCCTTGTCGACACGGGTGGTCAGTGAGGACGTGCGCTACTTTGTTGTGGCCGTCGTGATTCAGAACGAAACCGGTGGCAACCTGGCTGAAATTCTGAAAAACACCGCTGCCCTGATCCGTGAACGTCAAAAAATTGCGGGGGTCGTGCGGGTGCTGTCCGCCGAAGGACGCATCTCGGCGCTCGTGCTCTCGATCCTGCCCTTTGCGCTGGCGGCTTTCATGAGTCTGCTCAACCCCGGCTTCATCTCCAAATTGTGGACCGACCCCATGGGTCTGCAGCTGGTTTATGTTTCTTTGGCTTTGATGGCGTTGGGGATTTTGTGGATGTGGAAGCTGATCCAGATCCGCGTCTGAACGCCAGTCCCCTGAACTTGATTTCGACGGAAAAGTACCATGACACCCTCGCCCCTTGTATTTGCGGCACTCATCTTCGCCCTGGTTGTGACCCTCAGCTATGCCCTGCTGAGCCGCTGGCTGCCTGACGCCGGCAAGGAACGTCTGTCGCAACTGTCGGCCCCCTCCGGCCAGCCCCGCGCAAGCGTCTGGCAGCGCCTGAAACCTCAGCTGATGGCCACACTGCTTTGGTTCAGCCCCTGGACAGCGGCCATGTCCGGGAGCGATGGCGAAACACCTTCGACGCTGCGCGTGCGATTTCTGAACGCTGGCTGGCGCTCGCCCGCAGCGCTGCAAATTTACTTCACCAGCAAAACATTGCTGACTTTGTCCCTGCCCTTCCTGGGCTTGGCTCTGGTCGAAATGAGCAACTGGCACCCCCAGGGGGTTCAGCGACTGTTGCCGGTGTTGACAGGCGCAGCCATGGGCTATTACTTTCCAAACTGGATCTTGAACATGCAGGTCAAACGCCGACAGCTGGCCTTGCTGCATGCTTTTCCTGATGCGCTGGATTTGCTGCGCGTGTGTGTTCAGGCAGGCTTGGGGCTGGATGCGGCCATTGAACGCGTGGGCCGCGAAATTCGCCAGGCGAGACCCGAATTGTCGGAGGAATTTGCACTGACCGGCATGGCCTTGCGGGCAGGTTTATCGCGGGCTGAAGCCCTGCGCAACCTGTCCGTTCGCATCGGTCTCAAAGACATCGACGCCTTGGTGTCCATGCTGATCCAGGCTGACCGCTTTGGCACCAGCGTGTCCGAATCGCTGCAAGTGCATTCGGATGCCTTGCGCACGCAGCGCCGACTGCGCGCCGAAGAGACCGCCGCCAAACTGCCAGTGAAACTGCTCATACCACTGATCTTTTGCGTGTTCCCGTCCTTGCTGACGGTACTCCTGGGGCCGGTGGTGGTCACACTGTCCAGGCAGTTCATCAAGACGGCTACCTGATGCACAAGCCATGCGGCCTCTTCACGCTTGAATCAAGTCCTGCAGATGCACCAGCGAATCCAACCAGGCATAGGCCGGCGTGTTGCGGATAGGCTCGCCGTGGTTGTACCCATAGGTCATCAACACCACCGGGCAACCTGCAGCATCGGCCGCCTGGGCATCGTTGCTGGAGTCGCCCACCATGAGGGTGGTGGCTGCAGACGTTTGCAAAGCCTCGCAGGTCTTGATCAGCGGCAGGGGGTCGGGTTTTTTGCGCTCGAAACTGTCACCGCCAAACACATGGTCAAAGTATTGCACCAGCCCTTTGGCTTGCAACAGGGGGTGGGTGAAGGACAAAGGTTTGTTGGTGAGGCAAGCCAGCGGCAGTCCCAAAGCCTTGAGCTGATCCAGCCCCTCCAGAACCCCCGGAAACAGCTGTGAAAACTCGCCATTGATGGCCAGGTAATGGTGCTCGTAGCGCTCCCAGACGGGCGTGGCCAAAGCGGCCACATCGCGTGCCGGAACCGACAGATCGGGGCGCGCCAGCTGATGGGCCAGCACCGTGCGGATCAAGTGCTCAGAGCCTTTGCCAATCGAGTGCTCGATCAGTGCGCGACTGGCCGCAGGCACATCCACATCGGCCAAAGCCCGGTTCAGGGCCACTTCAAAATCGCCGATCGTGTCGACCAGGGTGCCATCCAGATCGATCATGACGGCTTGCAGTTTCAAGGATTTCATGGCCCTGATTTTCACAGAATCATGCAGGCCTCGACAAACGCCTGTAAAACCACTGTTTGGTCAGCTCCACCGTCAATCCGTATGCCAGCGTGAGACCGATCACTCCCAGCAACACCGCTGCAGGCAAGGGCTCAAAACCCAGCACATGGCTCCAGGGCAGGTAGGGCAAACACAGGGCGATGGTCACGACCACACCCGTAGACACCAGCAACCAGGTGCCGGGCCGACTGCGAAAAAAGGGACGCCGTGTGCGCACCACCAGCGCCACCAGCAACTCGGTCAACAAGGACTCCAGGAACCAGCCCGTTCGAAACTGTTCTGGCGCTGAATCGAACACCCACAGCAAGGCACCAAAGGTCAAGAAATCAAAGAGTGAGCTGATGAGACCGAACACCACCATGTAGTTGCGGATGAAATCGGTGTCCCAGTGACGGGGCTTGGCCACCCACTCCGGGTCCACACGATCACCGGCCAAAGTGGTGGCGGGGATGTCCGAGAGGAAATTGTTCAACAGCACCTGCGAGGCCAGCAGCGGCAAAAATGGCAGAAATACAGAAGCCACTGCCATGCTGACCATGTTGCCGAAATTGGCGCTGATCGTGGTCAAGATGTATTTCAAGGTGTTGGCAAAGGTCATGCGCCCTTCGTCAATGCCCTGGATGAGGATGCTCAAGTCCGGCCGCAGCAGCACGAAATCGGCAGCGTCCTTGGCCACGTCCACGGCCGTGTCCACCGAAATGCCCACATCGGCCGCGTGCAGGGCCAGAGCGTCGTTGATGCCATCGCCCATGTAGCCCACCACATGTCCGGTCTTTTGCAAGGCCAAGATGATGCGTTCTTTCTGGTTGGGGTCCACTTCGGCAAACACCGTGGTGTTGCGGGCCACATGCATCAGCGCCGCATCGTCCATGTCGTGCAGATCGCGCCCTGTCACCACCGCCGTGGTGGGCAGGCTCACCGCCTCGGCCACATGTCGCGCCACCTTGGCGTTGTCACCGGTGATGATTTTGAGCTGAACGCCGCGCTCGGCCAAGGCTTGCAGTGTTTGGCGAACGCCCGTTTTGGGTGGATCCAGAAACAGCAAAAAGCCCTCGAAATTCAAGCCCGCTTCATCGCTGCGGGCGTAAGGCACATGGCGCTCATCAATCGCTTTGGAAGCCACGCCCAACACGCGGTAGCCTTGGGCACTCCAATTTTCAAAAAGCGCTTCCATCTCGGCGCGGCGGGTTTCATCAAATGTTTTTTGCGTTGCACCTTCGGTGCTGCACATCGACAAAATCTGGGCCAGTGCGCCCTTTGTGATCAGGCGGTGCGCCCCAGCGGGATCGGCCACCACCACCGACAGGCATTTGCGCACAAAGTCGTAAGGAATTTCATCCACTTTCCGAAAAGACCGGATGTCCAGCGGGGCACCTTGCAGGGCCGCAACAATGGCTTCATCGAGTGGATTGACCAGCCCCGTTTGGCAACTGGCGTTGATGCCCGCGAGCTGCAGCACCTGGGGATTGGGCTGGCCCTGAACATCCAAAGCACCGTCCAGCTGAACGATGCCCAGGGTCAGGGTGCCCGTTTTGTCGGTGCACAGCACATCCATGGCCCCCAGGTTCTCGATGGCGTTCAGGCGTCTGACCAAAACGCCCTGCCCCGCCATGCGCTTGGCACCATGCGACAAGGTGATGCTCACAATCGCGGGCAGCAATTCTGGCGTCAGCCCAACGGCCAGCGCCAGGGCAAAAAGCAAAGAATCCATGGGGGGTCTGGCCATCCACATGTGGATGGCCAGCACCAGCACCACCATGACCAGCATGATGCGGGTCAGCAAATAGCCAAAGCGGTGAATGCCGCGTTCGAACTCGGTCATGGGCGGGCGCAAAGCCAGCTTGGCGGCAATCTGCCCAAACACACTGTTTTTGCCCGTGTGCACCAGCAACACGCGAGCCGAGCCACTGCTGACGCTGGTGCCCATGAACACGCAGTTGTTGCGCTCGCTCAAGCTGGCTTGGGCCGCCGCCACACCCGGCATTTTTTCTACCGGAAAACTTTCACCCGTGAGCACGGCCTGGTTGACAAAAAAATCCCTGGCAGACAACACCACACCATCTGCCGGAATCAAGCTGCCCGCCGACAAAACCACCACATCCCCACGCACCAGATGCTCGGAGGGCAGTGTTTTGATCTGGCCATCGCGCAACACGCGTGAACGTATTTTGATGCGCGAGCGCAATTGGTTGATCGCATGGTTGGCCACGTACTCCTGGGAGAAGCCCAACAAGGTGCTGCCCAGCACAATCGTCAGCACCACCAGCGCGTTGACCCATTCAGTGGCCAGCATCGATATGCCCGAGGCCACGATCAAAATGAGCACCAGAGGACTCTTGAATTGCCCCAAAGCCAAAGACCAGACCGAACTGCCCTGTGTGGCCACCAAGCTGTTGAGGCCAAACACTTTCAGACGTGTCCGCCCTTCGCGTTGCGTCAAGCCCCCTGCCGAAGCATCACAGCTTTGCAACACCTGGTTCGCGCTTTGGCTCCAGTAATCACCTGGATCGCCAGGCTGACGCAATGCCCTGTGGGCCTGGTGCATGGCAAATGGCTTGAACAATGGCAGCTCTCTGTCTGCACCTGCGGACGAGACAGCATCGCGTCATCTTGGTGCAAGGCCGATCATGACCCCATGCACCCCCGCTAGGCTTGATGATCGTCAAGCATGACGTTGATTGCCCGCAAGTTCTGGGCTTGCAGGCCTGGTGTCATCCGTCGTTTATTCCAGAGAGATGTTTTTGCGAGCCACCAGCTGTTCGTAAATTTTGCTCTTGGCTTCGGCATTTTTGCGGATGTCGCTGGCCGACCAGGTGATGGTCTCAAAAGCAAAGGTGTTGTAGCGGGCTTTGACTTCAGGATCGGCCAGGACCTTGAGCACATCGGCGTGAATTTTTTCCTGAAGGTCTTTGCTGATGCCTTTGGGTGAGAGCAAGGTGACAAACGAGTTCACTTCAAAGTTGGCAGGGCCACCCGCTTCGGCCACGGTGGGCACTTCGGGCATCTGGGGAATGCGTTTGCTGGCGGCCACGGCGACGTAGCGCAGCTTGCCCGCTTTGTAGACGCCGGCGCTGGACGGGATGCTTGCAAAGCTCCACTGGATGTCACCCGAGCCCACCGAGGTGAACAGCTGAGAGACTTCGCGGTAGGCCACATGCGTCATTTCGACCTGGCTGAGCAACTCGATTTGTTCGCCACCCAGGTGTCCTGGGCTGCCCACACCCCAGGAGCCGAAGCTGACTTTGCCCGGTGCGGCTTTGGCTGCGCCGATGAGGTCTTTCATGTTTTGCCACTTGGAGTCGGTGGCCACAGCCACCAGAAAAGGCGTACGGAACAAGGGTGCCACCGGATCAAAATGCTGCAGGGTGATGAAGTTTTTGGATTTGTACAAATGGGGCAAGGCCGCCAGATGTTCGCTGTCCAGTTGCAGCAAGTTGTAGCCGTCGGCAGGCAAACGGCGCGTGGCTTCAATGGCAATGAAGCCTCCTCCACCGGGCTTGTTGCTGATCATGACTGGCTGGCCCCAAAGTTTGGAGAGCTTTTCGCCCACTTGGCGCAACACCGCATCCGGCCCGCTGCCGGCGGCGAAAGCGGTCACGATGGTCACAGGTTTGTTGGGAAAGGCCCCCTGCGCCATCGCGGCGCAGGAAGCAGAAGCCAAAACGATGGCGCTGACGAACGATTTGATCATGATGTGTTTGAGATTGAAAATAAAAACTGGCGCAAAAACCCCTCTACGGGGTAAATATGCACGCATATTATATGTATACATATAAAACAAAAAAATCAAACATTCAGACAACACAACCTGATTCGTGTAACGCCCCCTGCACTGCCCAAAAAAGACTGCAAGACCTGGGTCTGCAGGCCATTGGGGCCATCCGTTGCACCACTCAGCTGCGCTGGCGTGTCCATTCGGGCAAGGGGGCCGACTTGTGTAACACATCCTGGTGCAGCCAGGTCGCACTCTTGCGGGCGCGCTCGGCCACCGTCTCCAGCGGCAGCTGCTGGTAGTCGTCGTTGAACACCTCGAAGCTGTAATCGCCCCGGTAACCGATGCGGTCCAGGCGCAGCACCAGATCGGCCAGCTGCTCGCTGTGCACGCCCTCGCCCGGGAACACACGGAAAGTGCGGGCGGTGGTCATGCGCTCTTCGAAGGTCGGCGTTTCCTGCCACATGAAGTCCGACAGCTGCACCAAAAAGATTTTGGTCGGGTCCAGCTCTTCGATGGCGTCCAGAGAGGTCTTGGCCGCGAAGATATGGAAGGAGTCAATGCCGATGCCCAGGTTGGGGCAATCGGCGCGGCAGACCACGTCCCAGCTGGTCGGGAATTCGTTGACGGTGCGGCCCCAGGACAGCGCCTCATAAGCCACCTTGATGCCCAAGGGCACGGCCAGCATGGCCAGCTTTTTCAGATCGGCCGCGATTTGATCGAGGTCTTGTGTGGCGTGGCGCGAAGTGGACGAACAGGCCAGCAAAACCTTGCTGCCGGTGGCCGCACACATCTCCAGCATCGATTTGGCGATGTCGAGCTTGTAGCTGTGCAGGTGACCCGACAAGCCCTCAAAATCACGCAGCACCTGAAAGCCCGTGGGCCGCATGCCGCTTTGACGCACCGCCTCCACCGCAGCGGTCACGCCGCCCGGGTGCGTGACCAGATCGCGCGCCATCAGCATCACCTGAGAAAAGCCAGCACCCTTCATGGCGGCCAGCTTGGCCTCCAGCGTGCCCGCCATGGTGATGGTGTCCATCCCGTAGCCGTCAAGCAAGTTCATAACGGCCTTCCTTTTACTTGTGGACGAGTTCAAAGGCGACCGAGCCCAGCGCTGCGCGGGTCAGTGCACCACGGTCCTCAGGGTGCAGCTGAGTGGACTCGACAAACTCCACACCACGCGCCTTGAGTGCGGACACCGCCTCGGCCACGTTGGGCACGCCAAAGCCAATGCGTTGCAAGCATTCGGGGCTGTCGTCGGCATCCATCCAGGGCTCGGGCTCCACCAGTTGCCACAAGAAGCTGCCACAAGGGCTCTTCATCAGCTTGCCCTTGGGCAAGATGCCAAAGCGTTCCTCATCGGGGATGGATGTGAAATCGAACATGTGTTCGTAATAGGTCTGCCAGTCGGCACTGCGTGCAGCACCGATGTACTGCACCACGCCGAAATAGCTCATGCCCGCCAGCGCGGACGGATTCGGGTCCACCGTGGGGATGGGCTTGAAGTCGATGTCGTAGATCGAGAATTCTTGCCAACGGTCTACAAAGTAAAAGCGGCTGCCCCCCGGGCCATGGATGGCAGGGATGTGCAGCTCCATCGCCTGTGCATGGCTGCCCACGCTCCAAGCGCCCAGCTCCATGCAACGGTTGTGCGCCTTGAGGGCGTCCTGCACGCGAAACGCCACGGCCGAGATCACCGGCTGGCCATCCACCGTGCCGCTGACACGGGCGTCGTCGGGGTTGGCATTGACCACCAGGTTCATCGTGCCCTGGCGGTACAAGGTCACCTCACGCGAGCGGTGCCGCGCCACGGGCCGAAAGCCCATGTTCTCCAGCACCTGGCCCAGCGCCTGGGGGCGGCTGGTGGCGTACTCGATGAATTCAATGCCCGCAATGCCCAAACGGTTGGGCATTTCAGGGACGGCTTCGCGGTCAACTTTGTTCAGGGTCATCTCGGTGCTCCAGTTGCAGTTTGTAGGAGCCCACCCCGTGGGCGATGGCCGCGGCACGCGCCCTCAAAACCATCGCCCACAGGGTGGGCTCCTACAGGGTCAGGGTCAATAACTCAACTTGGCGCCGCTACGCAGCACTTCTGCGGTAGTCGTCGGCAAACCAAAATATTCCAGATACGCGGGAATCTGTTCGTACAGCATGTCGGTGCCCACCTGGGTGCGGCAGCCACGTGCCTGGGCCGCCGCCAAAAAGGCTGTGGTTTCGGATTTCATCACCACTTCACCCACAAAGGTGTTGGGCGACAGGCGCGACACGTCCATGGGCAACGGGTCGCCTTCGTTCATGCCCATGGGTGTGGCGTTGACCACCAGATCGTGTTCAGCCGGGTCATTCGAGCCGGTGCGCACGTCAATCTGCGGGTAATTGTCTTTCAGGCGTTTGGCCAGCGCTTCACAGCCTGCGGTGTTCACATCGAACAGGCTGATGGCGGCAATGCCAGCACCCGCCAGCGAAGCCGCAATGGCACAACCCACGCCCCCAGTGCCGACGACCAAAACGCGTTGGCCTGTGAGGTCAAAGCCCTTGCGTTGCACGCCACGCACAAAACCGGCACCGTCAAACATGTCGCCCACCAGACGACCATCGGCCAGGCGCTTGACCGCATTGCAAGCCCCGGCCACACGCACGTTGGCGGTCACCTCGTCGAGCAAGCCCACGGTGGTGACCTTGTGCGGCATGGTGATCAAGGCACCACGGATGTTCTCCAGGGTGAACACAGACTTCAGAAACTGCGGATAGTGCTCAGGCTTGCAGCCCATGGGCACAACCACCGCGTTGATGCCCGCTTCTTCAAAGTACGGGTTGTAAATCATCGGCGACTTGAACGTGTGCGTGGGGTAGCCGATGTGAGCAATGAGTTCGGTGTTGCCGTTGATCATGAGAGAGATGGGGGTTTTTCAGGGATGAGCACTTAGACACGCAAAAAGACTGGCCGCAAAGGGCCAGTCGCTTGTCAAATCAGGCCGCTTGAGCAGCAGACACGCCTGCGCGCAGCGCCAGCAAATAGCTGTCAGCGCCAAAGCCACAGATTTGGCCTTTGACGATTTCGGCAAACACCGACTTGTGGCGGAATTCTTCGCGGGCGTGGATGTTGGACATGTGCAGCTCCACGATGGGGCAAGTCAACACGGCCAGCGCATCACGGATGGCGTAGCTGTAATGGGTCCAGGCACCGGCGTTGATCAGCACCGCATCGACCTGGTCGAAATAAGCCTGATGAATGCGCTCGCACATGTCACCTTCATGGTTGGTCTGATAGCAATCAACCACGGCACCCAACTCTTTGCCCAGCTTGTGCAAGCTGGCATTGATTTCATCGAGGGTGATGGTGCCGTATTGCTTGGGGTCGCGTTTACCGAACATGTTGTGGTTCACGCCGTGCAGCATCAAGACTTTCATGGTGTTTCTTTCTTATTCAAAAGCAGGTCAAGCCACTTGCCCATGACCACAAAAAAACAAAACCCCTGCCTGCAGCCACAAGGCGCAGGCAGGGCGTACGCATCACTTGCGCAGCTTGGTCAGTTCGGCTTGCAACTCAGCCACGGTCGCGGCAATCGCTTCACCATGCTTGGCGATCACTGGCTTCATCTTCTCGCGCAGAATGGCCACCTCAGCAGCAGGCAATGTGGTCACTTGCATGCCGTTTTTCTTCAGGTTGTCCAGCAAACTGGCTTCCTGAGCACGCGCTTGTGTGCGCTGGTACTTGGAAGATTCAGTCGCGGCATCGCTGATGATTTTCTTCTCGGCTGCCGACAAGGTATCCCAGAACTTCTTGCTGATGACGATGGATTGCGGGTTGTACTGGTGACCAGTCAGTGCCAAGTGCTTTTGAACTTCATAAAGCTTGGCGCCGTTGATGGTGGCGACCGGGTTTTCCTGGCCGTCCACGGCTTTTTGTTCCAACGCAGCATAGACCTCTGGCCATGGCAGGGGTGTGGGGTTGGCACCCAGAGCCTTCACCCAATCCACGTTGATCGGGTTGGGGATCACGCGCAGCTTCAGGCCTTCGATGTCAGCCACTTTGTTGATCGCGCGACGACCGTTTGTGAGATTGCGGAAGCCCAACTCGTAGTAGCCCAAACCCACCAGGCCTTTTTCTTCCAGCTTGGCATGCATCTTCTTGCCGAAAGCGCCGTCGACCACCGCATCAGCTTCCTGGCCACTGGCGAACATGAAGGGGAAATCGAAGACCGCGAAGTCCTTGACCTGCGAGGCAAAGATACCGGAGTTCATGGAAGCCATTTCTAGCGTGCCGCCTTGAATCGCAGACACGTTGGCCTGGTCACTGCCGAGCGCACCGCCGGGGAAAACGTTGACCTTGATCTTGCCACCGGAATTCTTCTCAACGATTTCCTTGAATTTCTCCATACCCTGCACGATGGGGTGACCCGCCGTATTCTGGTTGGCGAACTTGATCGTTTTGTCCTGGGCAGAAGCGATACCCACGGCAGCCAGTGCGACAGAGGCGATCACGGATTTGATAAATACGCGTTTCATGAAATGTCTCCAAAAGTTGAGGAATCGGACGTACGCAAGCTTCAGGAAATTTGTGGTCTGGCGTACCCGTTCAGACGACAAATTTCGTGACTCAATAGAACCAGCGAGCAGGCACCATGACCAAGGCGGGAAAGGCCACCATGGCAAACATGATGATGAACTGGGCAATCATGAAAGGCATCACGCCCCGAGTGACTTCATCCATGCTCACCTTGCCCACACCCGCCACAGCATTGAGCACAGTCCCCACGGGGGGCGTGATCAATCCAATGGCGTTGTTGATGATGAACAGCACCCCGAAATAGACCGGGTCAATACCAGCCGCCTTGACCACGGGCATCAAGACAGGCGTGAGCAACAAAATCGTTGGCGTCATGTCGAGCGCAGTGCCCACCACCATTGTGATGATCATGATGGTGAGCATCAACAAACGGGGACTGTCCAGCAAGGGTTGCAGCAACGCAATCAGCTCGCCGGGCAAATTGGCCACCGTGATCAGCCACGCCGAGACCATGGCCGCAGCCACCAGGAACATCACAATGGCACTGGTCTTGGCCGATGCGACAAACAAGGGGAACAAGCTTTTGAAACTGAGTTCGCGGTAAACGAAAACAGAGATCAGCAAGGCATAAACCGCCGCCACCACCGCAGCCTCGGTCGGGGTAAAGATACCGAATTTGAGACCAAACACCACAATCAGCGGCAATACCAAGGCCCATGTCGCTTCTCGCATGGCCACCATGATTTCACCTGCTGTTTTGCGCGGCGGTACCTGCACCACTTCACGCCGGGCCAGCCACCACCAAGTGATCCACAACGATGCGCCCAGCATGATGCCCGGCACGATACCGGCCATGAACAACTTGGAGATGGACACGTTGCCAGCAACGCCAAAGATGACAAAGCCAATGCTCGGCGGGATCACCGGCGCAATGATGCCCGCCGATGCGATCAATCCGGCAGAGCGGGCTTTATCATGGCCTGCTGCGACCATCATTGGCAACAGCAAGGAAGCCAAAGCGGCAGCATCGGCCACAGCAGAGCCGGACAAAGCCGCCATGATCACGGCGGCCATGATGGTCACATAACCCAAGCCACCTTTGATGTGGCCCACACAAGCCATGGCAAAGTTCACGATGCGGCGAGATAAGCCTCCCGCATTCATGATTTCACCGGCGAGCATGAAAAACGGCACCGCCAGCAAGGGGAAGCTGTTGGAACCCTCCAGCAGGTTTTGCGCCAGGATCTGGGCATCGAACATGTTCAGGTGCCACATCAGGGCCACACCACAGATCAGAAGCGAGAACGCAATCGGGATGCCAATGGCCATGGCACCGATCAATGAAAAAACAAAAATGGCAATCGTCATGTCTCTACCTCGTGCACTCAGGCTTTGTCTGCGCCGTGGGGCGACTCTTCGGATTCCTGGATCATCACCAGGTCTTCATCGCGCACTTGCCCTGTGAGCAGGCGAAACAACTCGGTCAGCAAAATCAAGCCACCGATCACGGCGAACACCACACCCGGCGCATAAATCCAGGCCATTGACACTTCCATCACCGCGCTGGTGCTGCCCAGATTGATGAGGGTTTGCTCATAAGCGCCTTTGAACAGCAGCCAGCAGACGAACAGCATGGCCACATAAGACAAGGCCAGGCAAAACTTTTTACCCATTGGCCCCAACTTGCCCACCAGCATGTCCGTGCCCAGGTGGCCATGTTCTTTGAGCGCAATGATCGCGCCCATGAAAGTCATCCAGACAAATAACCAGCGCGACAACTCTTCGGACAAGGTGATGCCCGAATTGAAGCCATAGCGCATGACCACGTTACCAAACACAAGCACGACCATCACGGCCAGGCACAAGGCGATGACAACGCTCAAGGCTTTGCAAAACCCATCAATGAACTTTTGAATCACCACATGACTCCTGAAATAGACTGCCCATAATGTACGAACTGGTTAGTTTTTAAAAATCAGAGATTACCCTAATACCATTCGAGTACTTGACGCTAGCAGTTATGCCGAAATGGAATGGCTGACGAAGCGCAGGATCAACTCGACCACATGCACCCGCTTGAGGGTATTGGCCTTGTCCTCGCTGGCACGGTCCTGAAAAATCAGGCCAAAAGTATGGCGGTTGGAAACGTTGAAGAACGTGAAGGCCGAAATCGCCGAGTGGATATCCACCGGGTCCAGCCCTGCCCTGAAGACGCCCTGCACAACCCCTCGGTCATACACCGCCTTGACCGATGCGATGGCGTTGGTGTTGAGCGACTGGATGCTCTGGCTTTGCCGCAAATAGTCACCGCGCTGGATGTTTTCGTTCATCACCAGACGAATGAAATCTTCGTTGTCGCGGTGGTGGTCGTAGGTGAACTCCACCAACTTGGTCAAAGCCTGTACAGGCGGCAAATCGTCCAGGTGCAAATCAGACTCGATGGACCGCATGCGCCGGTATGCTTCTTCGAGCACAGCCAGGTACAAGCCATCCTTGCTGCCGAAGTAGTAATAGATCATGCGCTTGCTGGTGCGCGTGGCCGCCGCAATCTCGTCGATGCGCGCCCCCATCAGCCCCTTGTCTGCAAACTCGTGCGTGGCCACCTGAAGGATCTCGGCCATGGTGCGGGCCGGGTCGTTGGTGCGGCCAGGCTCCTTGACGGCGTCTGTTTCAGTGGGTTTGGATTTTGCAAAATGTACCAATTGGTTCATTTTGCAAGTATAGGGGGTGCGCAAGCGCTTTCTGATCAGGGCTTGCCCTGATGCCGAACGCTCCGCGCCACAAAATGCATGCACACCCATTTGCCACTCACGCCAAAAGAACGGTCAACTGCGAAATCACGGCACGCGTGTCCGGCCGCACACCCCGCCACCACGCAAAAGCCTCGGCCGCCTGCTCGGCCAGCATGCCCACCCCGTCGGCCAGGCGCTGTATGCCCGCGTTTTGCGCCAGCCGCAAAAACGGCGTCAATCCTTTGCCATAAGCCAGCTCATAGGCCAAGGCCCCGGGCGCGAACACGGTGGCAGGCACGGGCGGCAATTCAGCGCGCAAGCTGGCCGATGTGGCATTGAACACCACATCAAAACGCTGCCCCGACAAACGGTCCAGCCCCAGCGCCAGCACCTGGGTCTCACCTTGCGCGTGCTGCCGGGCGATGTCGCACAATGCCTGCGCTTTGGCCTCGGTGCGGTTGGCAATCACCAGCAGCGCAGGTTGCTCGGCCAAAAACGGCAAGAGGGCACCACGTGCCGCGCCACCCGCCCCCAGCAGCAAGACGCGACGGCCCTTCATCGGACAAGCCAGGTTGTGCACCACATCGCGCACCAGCCCCACGCCGTCAAAGTTCTCGGCCAACACACAGCCATCTTCAAATTTCATGGCGTTGGCAGCACCCGCCAGCTCGGCCGCCGCTGAGCGTTCGGTGGCGTAGTCGAACGCCTCCAGCTTGAACGGCGCGGTGATGTTCATGCCCAGGCCACCTGCAGCGCGAAAAGCGTCTACGGTGGCGGCAAACTCGCCCAATGGGGCCAGTACCTTGCTGTAGTCGATGTCTTGCCCAGTCACTTCGGCAAACGCCATGTGGATGAAAGGGGATTTGCTGAAGTCGATCGGGTTGCCGATGACAGCGTAACGGTCAGTCATGGGGTGTCCTCTTCAAGCCGAATACAACACACCGTCTTGCTGCATGGCGGCAATTTGCTCGGCGCTGAAACCCACGCTGGCGGCGATCTCGGTGTTGTGCTGCCCCAGATCGGGGGCCACCTGGGTAATGGTGGTGTCGCAGCCAGAAAAGTGGAACGGCAAATTGGGCAGCTTGATCTTGCCCAGCACCGGATGGTCTTGCTCCAGCACCATGCCACGGGCCTGGATTTGGGGATCGGCCAACACCTCATCAATGCGCTGCACCTTGGCTCCGGGCACGTCGATGGCATCCAGCATGGCCAGCACATCGGCCACCCGCTGCGCGGCCACCCAAGGCTTGACCACCGCCAGAATGTCCAGCCGGTGCGCATTGCGTCCCGCCGAGGTGTGAAAACGCGCATCGGCAGCGAACCCGGCGGGGCCACCGCGCTGCTCAACCAGCGCAGCAAAACGCTTCCAGGCATCGTCCACCTGCGCCGCGATCACCAGATCACCGTCTTGCGCACGGAACACGCCATACAAGGTGGATGTGGGCATGTCGTGACCGGTCTGCACCGGCACCTCTTGCCCCCCCGACAGGGTGTAGCACTGCACCGCGTACTCGTGCATGGAGACCAGCGTGTCGTACAGCGCCATGTCGATGTGCTGGCCTTGACCCGACTTGACCCGACCGAGCAAGGCCGCATTGATGGCGGCCACCGCATGGATGCCGGTGTACATGTCGCCCAGCGAGATGCGCAAAAGCGGTGGTGCTTCGCCCGGCGTGCCCACCATTTGCATGATGCCGCTCTTGGCTTCGGCGATCAGGCCAAAGCCTGCCCGGTGCGCATCGGGCCCGGTGTGGCCATAGGCCGAAATCGAGCAATACACCAGCCCCGGATTACGGCGAGCCAAGTCTTCATAACCCAAGCCCATTTTGCTCAGCGCGCCCGGTCGGTAGTTCTCAATGAACACATCGGCGGTGTCCACCAGCTTTTCCATGAACTCGCGCCCCCTTGGGTCTTTCATGTTGACACACACGCCCTTTTTGCCCATGTTCAGCTGCAAAAAGTAACCTGAATATTCACCGTCTTCCCCCACAAACCAGGCATGCTGGCGACCGGCATCACCGGTCTTGGGGCGTTCGATTTTGATGACTTCTGCACCCAAAGCGGCCAGACACCGCCCCACATAAGGGCCTGCCAAAAAGTGGCTGTAATCAATCACACGGATGCCCGACAGGGGCAATGCTTGCTGGCTCATCAAAACGCTCCTGGGCGACGGGGGATCATCAAACGGTGTTCACCTTGGTGAACGACTTGACCGTGCTGGTTGATCAGCTCGGAGGGCAAGACCACGATGCCCCAGCCGGGACGGCTTTTGGAGGCGCGCAAACCGGTCACGCTGAACTTCACATGCAGGGTGTCGTTGATCTTGATCGGCAGCAAAAAGTCCCAGGTCCAGCCCAGGGACATGCCGGGCAAAAAACGGTATTCGCTCTGGGTCTTGAGGCCGTCGGCAATCGACAAGCCCAGCAAGCCATGCGCCACACGCGTGCCAAACGGCGTGGTTTTGGCGTAGTCCTCGTCAATATGCACAGGGGTGTAGTCCCCCGTGAGCACGGCATAGGCATTGATCCGTTCTTCGGTCACTTCATAGGTGGGACTGATGCAGACATCGCCTTCGCAGGCATCGTCCCAGTATTTCTCGGGCGTCTTGAAGGCGATGGCCGGTGGTATGAGTTTCATGGACTGCTCTTTCATTGCGCACGGGGATTGATCGACAAGGCCTGCGCCACCGTACCGGGGGCGGCCTGAATCAGCTCGACCGCCAGACCATCGGGCAGCTGCAACCAGTTGCAGCCTTGCGGCAAGGTCTTCACGCCCCAGGGCTGCGCCGCCTGCAGTGCCGCTTCCAGGTCGTCGACCATGACCCCCAGATGTGCCAGCCAGCCCGCATCGTTGCTGGGCGGGGCTTCAAAGTCGGGACAGGCCATCAGCTGCATGCCGCCCAGCGTCCAGTATTGGCGGGGGTCTTCGCTTGGCCCGTCGATTTCGCGCACATCCATGCCCAGCACTTCGTAGAAAAAGCGGATGTGCCAATGGATGTCTTTGACGCGCACAGCCACATGCTCGACATAGGCGCGTGTGGGTGGATTGAAGGGGATGTTCATGGGTGTTCCTTGTGGGGTGCCATTGGAAATGGGGTTCATTGAGGCAAGGTGGACTCAATGCCCTTGACGCAAGCCACCAGCGTGGCATTGACCGGGGTGTTCACGCCGCAGCGCTGGCCCCAGCGCACGACCGCGCCATTGATGAAGTCGATTTCGGTCACCGAGCCTTTTTCCAGGCTCTGCAACATCGATGTCTTGAAATCCGGCGGCAAACCGGCTGCGGCCTTGAGCCAAGGGCCTTTGGGGTCGGTGTAGCTCAGGCGCACGCCGCAGGCGCGGGCCACATCCATGGCCTCCTGCACGGCAGCGATGGCCGTGGCCGCGATCTGCGGCAATGGGTACATCGCGCCATAAGTCAGGCGGGTGATGCTGCTCAAAGCCCCGGTGGCCACATTGATCAGCAGCTTGTCCCACATGGTGCCCATGATGTTGTCGCTCACCGTGGTGGCCAGGCCTGCAGCGTTGAACACCCCCGCAATGCGCTGCGCACGCGGTGACAGCGTGCCGTCCAGCTCGCCGATCAGGGTTTCCTTGCCTTCGGTGCCCGCGATGATCCGTCCCGGGGCCAGCACCACACCGCCCACATAGGTCTTGCCCGCCAGCACATGGTCGCGCCCCACCCTGTCGGCCAGGATGTCTTCATGGCCCAGTCCGTTTTGCAGCGACAGCACCACCGTCTGCGGGCCCACCAGGTGGGTTGCCGCCTGCATGGCACTGTCGGTGTGAAAGGACTTGACCAGCACAATGAGCAGATCCACCGGAGCCTGGCCTGCGGCATCGAGCGCCGCTTGCACACGCACCGTGCGCTCACCCTGAGCCCCCCGCATGACCAGGCCATGGGTGTTGATCGCCTCCACGTGCGCCGGGTTGCGGTTGATCAACAACACCTCGTTACCCGCCTCGGCCAGCGTGCCACCAATGGCACAGCCCAAAGCGCCTGCGCCCAAAACTGCAATTTTCAAAATGCGCTCCTGCATGGAATTGACAGCATCGTAGGAAGGCACTTTAATTTCGTAAATGCAATAAATAAAATACACTTCATTTAACTTATAAATACATGAAACCCCGCACGCCACTGGATGCCCAAAGCATCGACATCAAATTGCTGCGTCTGCTGGACGCGCTGCATGCCAGCCAAAGCGTGACCCGCACCGCCGAGCGCCTGGGTTTGTCGCAACCGACCATCAGCATTGGGCTGGCGCGGCTGCGCAAGGTGTTGGGCGACCCCTTGTTCGTGCGCACCCCCGAAGGCATGCAGCCCACGCCCCGCACACAAGAGTTGATGCCAGCCGTGCGACAGGTCCTGAGCGGCATGGACTTGCTGGCCAGCACGAGCGCTCAGTTCGATGCGGCCAGCAGCGAGCGGCGCTTTCGCATCTTCATGACCGACGCCAGCCATGTGACGCTGATGCCTCGCCTGTTTGCCCATGTGCACGCACTGGCCCCGGGCGTGAAACTGGAAGCAGCCACGCTGGGGCCCGACATGGCCAGCGCCTTGCAATCGGGGGACGCCGATCTGGCACTGGGCCTGATCCCCACGCTGGACAGCGGGTTTTACCAACAAGCCTTGTTTGACCAGGACTGGGTTTGCCTGTGCAACGCAAATCACCCACGCATCAGCAAGTCCTTCACGATGAAGCACTACCTGAACGAAGCCCATGTGGGCATCGTCTCAGGCACCGGTGCGCAGCTGCTGGAGACCGCCTTGCAAAAACTGGACAAGCAGCGCCGGGTGCAACTGGCCCTGCCGGGCTTTCTGGGCCTGTCGGCCATTTTGTCCACCAGCGACCTGGTGGCCACACTGCCCCGCCACATTGGCGAGACACTGGCCCAAGCGGCCGGACTGCAAATGCTCCCTTGCCCCGTGGCCATTGAGGGCTTCACCGTCAAGCAATACTGGCACACCCGCTACCACCAGGACCCGGCCAACCGCTGGCTGCGCGGCGTCTGTGCCGAACTCTTTGCGAAACCGCAACGCCATCGATCCTGAAAATCCCCCCGATCAAGCCTTACGCCTGGCCGCCATGACGGCCCTCAGAACCACCGCAGTTTGAAGGCGCACACACCGACATTGCAGCAATGGTGAGCAGAGAAACAGCGGCAAAGAAATCTGCATCTGCCCATCAAGCCGCTCAAAACACTCATTCCTGAGGTGGATCTTCCTCCGGCAGCGCATGGTCGATTTTTTCCATGTTGTCGAGCAACTTCAAAAAGTAATGCAGCGTGTGCGCCATGTCGCCCATCGAAAAATCCTGCAACGCCTGCTCGTAATAGGCCTTGATTTTGGGCTGCGCCAGATCCATCCAGATGTGACGACCCGACTCGGTCATCACCACCAAACGCGAACGGCGATCGCGTCCATCGGTGCTCATCTCGATGTGCCCGTCGCGCGTCATGCGGGTGATCAGGCCTGAGAGGTTTTGCCGACTGACCATGAGGTAGCGCGCCAGCTCGCCCACGCCCATGCCCTGCGCGGCCTCGGGCCGAGACAGCGCACCCAGCACCGCCCATTGTTGTGTGGTCAAGCCCTCTTCCTGCACCGCCCTGCTGCCTGTTTTATGCAACATGTTGGCACATTGATACAGCTTGAAAAAAATCCGATTGGCCAACTCCATACGGGCATCTTTGTTTGTTGACATAGGGGTAAACGATAGGTTATTGAACAACAAAAGGTCTTGATGCGGAATATGTGGAAACCCTAGAATACGTCAACATGTTGTCATATGTACGGCAAACCAGACTTTCCAATCCATTTCAATTCACGGAGAAAAACATGAAAGACCTCAACGGAAAAACCATCATTGTGACCGGCGGCGGCGGCGGCATCGGCGGCGCTACGAGCCGACGCTTTGCAGCTGAGGGCGCCAAAGTGGCGGTGTTTGACATGAACCTGGCCGGTGCCCAAAAAGTGGCTGACGAGATCAATGCCTCAGGCGGCACCGCCGCCGCCTTCGAGTGCAACATCACTGACCGCGCCCAAGTCGACGCCGCGGTAGCCGCCGCTGAAAGCCAGCTGGGCCCCATCGACGTGCTGGTCAACAACGCAGGCTGGGACATCTTCAAGCCCTTCACCAAGACCGTGCCCGCCGAGTGGGACAAGCTGATTGCCATCAACCTCACAGGTGCCCTGCACATGCACCACGCGGTGCTGCCCGGCATGGTGGCGCGTGGCGGTGGCCGCATCGTCAACATCGCGTCGGACGCAGCCCGTGGCGGCTCGTCCGGTGAAGCGGTGTACGCCGCTTGCAAGGGCGGCCTGGTTGCCCTGTCCAAAACGCTGGCACGCGAGCACGCCCGCCACAACATCACGATCAACGTGGTGTGCCCCGGCCCGACCGACACCGCCTTGCTGGCTGGTTTTGCCGAAGGCGCTGCCAACCCTGAAAAACTCATGGACGCCTTCAAGAAAGCCATCCCGCTGGGCCGCATTGGCCAGCCCGACGACCTGGCTGGCGCCATCGTCTTCCTGAGCAGCGGCGACGCTTCCTTCATCACCGGCCAGGTCATCAGCGTGTCTGGTGGCTTGACCATGCACGGCTGACTGGCCGACCTCAAACTTTTTGGAGCATCACATGCAATTCGAAGACATCCTGTACGAAAACCGCAACGGCGTGGCCTGGATCACCATCAACCGCCCCGAGAAAATGAACGCGTTTCGCGGCACCACCTGCGACGAGATCATCAAAGCCCTGAACAAGGCCGGTTACGACCGCGACATCGGCTGCATCGTGCTGGCCGGTGCCGGTGACCGCGCTTTCTGCACAGGCGGCGACCAGTCGGCCCATGACGGCAACTACGACGGCCGCGGCACCATTGGCTTGCCCATGGAAGAACTCCACACCGCGATTCGCGATGTGCCCAAGCCCGTGATCGCCCGCGTGCAAGGCTTCGCCATCGGTGGTGGCAATGTGCTGTGCACCATCTGCGACCTGACCATCTGCTCCGACAAAGCCATCTTCGGCCAGGTCGGTCCCAAGATGGGTTCGGTCGATCCCGGCTACGGCACCGCTTTCCTGGCCCGCGTGGTCGGCGAGAAAAAAGCCCGCGAAATCTGGTACCTCAACAAGCGCTACTCCGGCCAGGAAGCCGTGGACATGGGCCTGGCCAACATCTGCGTGCCGCACGAGCAACTCGACGCCACCGTGCAGGAATGGGCCGAGACCATCTGCGAGCGCAGCCCGACCGCGATTGCCATTGCCAAGCGCAGCTTCAACATGGACACCGCACACCAAGCGGGCATCGCGGGCTTGGGCATGTACGCGCTCAAGCTGTACTACGACACCGAAGAGTCGCGCGAAGGGGTGAAGGCTTTGCAGGAAAAGCGCAAGCCCGATTTCCGCAAATACGCCAAGTAAACGCGCAACCCAAGGAGACAAGATGAACCCCAACCCGTACATCAACGAAGACCTGCAGGCACTGGCCGAAACCGTGCGCCGCTTTGCCGATGAAAAAATCAAGCCCGGCTTTCTGGAGCGTGACAAGACGCGCGAGTTTGACCTCGCCTTGCTGCGCGAGATGGGCGAGTTGGGCTTCATCTGCCCCGAAGTGCCCGAAGCGTTTGGTGGCCTGGGCATGGGTTGCGTGGCCGCAGGCGTGATCCACGAGGAAATCGCCCGCGCCGACCTGAGCTTTTCATACCTGAACCTGCTGGCCTCGCTGAACAGCCAGATCCTCTACAAGTACGGCAATCCCGAAGTGGTGCGCCCCTGGCTCGACAAGATCCGCGAAGGCCGCGCCATTTGCGCCATTGCCCTGACCGAGCCGCGCGGGGGCTCGGATGCGGCCAACCTGCGTTTGCGAGTGGAGCGCGACGGTGACTTCTACGTCATCAACGGCGAAAAGACGTCCATCTCTGCCGCCGACCAAGCCGACATCACCGTGGTCTTTGGCCGCACCGGCAAGCCCGAAGACGGTGCACACGGCGTGACGGCCCTGCTGGTGCCCATGGACACCCCAGGCCTGACCACCAGCCGCTTTGACTGCCACGGCCAGCGCTCGATTGGCCGAGGCTCCATCTTTTTCGAAAACGTGCGTGTGCCCGTCAGCCACCGCTTGGGCGACGAAAACAAGGGCTTTGTGCAGGTCATGCACGGTTTTGACTACTCGCGCTCGCTGATTGGTCTGCAGTGCCTGGCCGTGGCGCGTGCCGCCCTCGATGAAACGTGGGAGTACATCACCCAGCGCCAGGCCTTTGGCCAGCCCTTGTCGGCTTTCCAAGGCGTGACGCACCCGCTGGCCCAGTACGACACCGAGGTCGAAGGTGCCCGCTTGGTCTGCCTGCAAGGCCTGTGGCTCAAGGACCAAGGTCTGCCCCACTCCGCCGAGGCCGGTATGGCCAAGTGGTGGGGCCCCAAGCTGGCTTATGACGTGATTCACCAGTGCCTGCTGTGCTTTGGCCACGGTGGCTACGACCGTGGCCTGATGGAGCAACGCCTGCGCGATGTGCTGGGCTTCCAGATCGGCGACGGTACGGCCCAGATCATGAAAACCATCATTGCGCGCACCCGTGCGGGGCGCAAGAACGTGCCCGCCTGACATCAAAAAAACATTTCACCCCCAAGGAGACAAACATGGAATTCGATGCCGTTTTATTGCCCGCTCGCCGTGCCACGATGATCGCCCAAGGCCTGTGGCACGACCGCACCATCAACGGTGAGCTGGACGCTTGTGCTGCAGCTTGCCCCGACAAGCTAGCCCTGACCGCCTACCGTGTGGAAGCCGGAGATGTGCGCCGCTTCACCTACCGCGAACTGTCACAAATGGCCGACCGCGTGGCCGTGGGTCTGAGCCGCCTGGGCGTGCAAAAGAACGACATCGTGGCCTGCCAGTTGCCCAACTGGTGGCAGTTCACCGTGACCTATCTGGCCTGCTCGCGCATCGGTGCGGTCATCAACCCGCTGATGCACATCTTCCGTGAGCGCGAACTGAACTTCATGCTCAAACACGGCGAAGCCAAGGTCATCATTGCGCCCAAAACCTTCCGGGGTTTTGACTTCGAGCAGATGATCACGGCCATCCAACCAGGCTTGCCCGACCTGAAGCACATCGTGGCGGTGGACGGGCAAGGTGCCAACAGCTTTGAAGCGCTGCTGAGCGGCCCCGAATGGGAAAAGCAAGCCGATGCGGCGGCCATTTTGAACGCACACCGCCCCGGTCCCGATGACATCACCCAGCTGATTTACACCTCGGGCACCACGGGTGAGCCCAAGGGCGTGATGCACTCGGCCAACACCGTGATGGCCAACATCATTCCTTATGCTGCACGACTGCAACTGGACGCCGAAGACGTGGTGCTGATGGCCTCGCCCATGGCCCACCAGACTGGCTTCATGTACGGCCTGATGATGCCCATCATGCTCAAAGCCAGCGCGGTGCTGCAAGACATCTGGGAGCCCAAAAAAGCAGTGGAGGTCATCAACACCGAAAAAGCCAGCTTCACCATGGCCTCGACACCGTTCCTGACCGACCTGACGCGTGCGGTCACCGAGAACAAAACACCCGTGCCCACACTCAAAACCTTCCTGTGTGCCGGTGCCCCCATCCCCGGCCCGTTGGTCGAGCAAGCCCGCGCTGCGCTCGGCACCAAGATCGTGTCCGCCTGGGGCATGAGCGAAAACGGTGCTGTCACGCTCATCCAGCTGGACGACCCGGATGAGCGTGCTTTCACCACCGACGGTGTGGCACTGCCTGGCGTTGAGCTGAAAGTGGTGGAATCGGATGCCTCCGGCCCAGCCCTGCCTGCCGGTTCGCCTGGCAAGTTGTATGTGCGAGCGTGCTCCAACTTTGGCGGCTACCTCAAGCGCGCACATCTGAACGGCACCGATGCCGAGGGCTGGTTCGACACTGGCGACCTGGCCAGCATGGATGCGCAAGGCTACATCCGCATCACCGGCCGCAGCAAGGACGTGATCATCCGGGGCGGCGAAAACATCCCCGTGGTCGAGATCGAATCCTTGCTTTACCGCCACCCTGCCGTGGCCTTGGCGGCCATCGTGGCCTACCCCGACGAGCGACTGGGCGAACGCGCCTGCGCCGTGGTGGTGACCAAGCCCGGCCAAAGCTTTGACATGCCCACCATGGTGGCCTACATGAAAGAGCAGAAGGTCGCGATCCAGTACATCCCCGAGCGACTGGAAGTGCGTGAGGCCATGCCCTCCACTCCCTCAGGAAAGATCCAGAAATTCAAGCTGCGCGAGGATTTGCGCAACGGTGCAGCTTAAGTCCTAGCGCTCAACTTTTCATCACACCCAACAGGAGACAAACCATGAAAACCTCGACACATTCAAAACTTCGTCGCAGCATGACGATGGCCGCAATTTCAGTGCTGGGCTTGAGCGCCAGCCTGAGCAGCCAAGCCCAATCCTGGCCGAGCAAGCCCGTACGCATCGTCGTGGGATTTGCGCCCGGTGGCACCACCGACGCCATGGCGCGACTGGTCGCGCAAGGCTTGGCTGAAAGCCTGGGTCAATCGGTGGTCGTTGACAACAAACCCGGAGCCAGCGGCAACATTGCTGCGGCTGAGGTGTCTCGCGCCACCCCAGATGGTTACACCTTATTCATCTCGCCCACCTCGGTGGAAACCGTCAACCCGCACTTGATCAAATCCACCCTGCTTCCTTCTCGGGACCTCACGCCCGTCGCCGGCGTTGGCAAATCGCAAATGTATTTGGTCACCAAACCCCAAAGCACCGCCAAGGATGTGCGCGAACTGGTTGCACAGGCCAAGGCCGGAAAAATGGCCTACGCCTCGGCTGGCGCAGGCACGCCGCCCCACCTCGCTTGCGAGCTCTTCAAGCAAGCCACAGGCACCAACATCCTGCATGTGCCCTACAAAGGCGCAGCGCCAGCCTTGCAAGATGTTCTGGCAGGACAAGCCGACATGGTGTGCGACCCCGGCATTGCCTTCCCTCACATCCGCACAGGCAAGGTCAAATTGCTGGCTGTGGTGAGTGAGAAGCGCTCGCCCTTCTTTCCTGATGTGCCCACCGTGGCGGAGCAAGGCTTCAAAGGGGCCAATCTGGACATCTGGTTCGGCATGTGGGCGCCCAATGGCACACCGGCGGAGGTCATCGCCCGTTTGAACCGCGAAGTTGGCAAAGCATTGGCCTCGCCCACGCTCAAGACCCGCTACGCTGACCTGGGTGGTGAAAACGTCGCTTTGGATACGGCTGAATTCAAGGCCCTGCTGGCCAACGAAGGCAAGGTGCTGGGCAATCTGATCCGCGACCAAAAAATCACCGTCGAGTAAGCAGGAACGCACCATGTCCGAGTCCCCCATCCTGACCGCACGGCACGGCCGTGTCGGGCTCATCACCCTCAATCGCCCGGCGCAACTCAATGCCCTCAACGACGCCTTGATGGACGCGCTGGGTGAAGCCCTGCTGAGCCTGGACCAAGACCCGGACATCGGTGCCATCGTCATCACTGGCAGCGACAAGGCTTTTGCCGCCGGTGCCGACATCGCCGTGATGGCCGACTGGACCTATATGGACGTGTACCAGGGCGGCTTCATCACCCGCAATTGGGAAACCATCCGTCAGGTGCGCAAGCCGGTGATTGCCGCCGTGGCCGGTTACGCCATGGGCGGCGGCTGTGAACTGGCCCTGGCCTGCGACATCATCGTCGCGGCCGAATCCGCGCAATTCGCACTGCCTGAAATCAAGCTGGCGATGCTGCCCGGCGCAGGGGGCACGCAGCGCCTGCCTCGCGCCATTGGCAAAGCCAAAGCCATGGACATGTGCCTCTCAGCCCGCATGTTGTCGGCACAAGAAGCCGACCGCTATGGCCTGGTATCGCGCGTGGTGGCTGACGCAGACCTGCAAACCACCACCCTGAAACTGGCCACACAAATGGCGGGCTACTCATTGCCCGCCCTCATGGCGATCAAGGAATCCGTCAACCGCGCCCACGAGAGCAGCCTGAGCGAAGGCATCCTGTTTGAGCGACGTGAGCTGCATGCCCGCTTTGCCAGCGACGACGCGCACGAAGGCATGCACGCCTTCCTGGGCAAACGCAAACCTGTTTTCCAACACCGCTGAACCGACTTTGACCATGGCCCTCGACACCGAATCTTTTGACCTCCTGCTGCCCACTCTCCAGCGCTTCATACAAGAGCGCTTGATCCCCGCCGAAGACCACCTCGAAGAGCACGACGATGTGCCGCTGGACATCGTGCAGGACATGAAGGACATGGGCCTGTTTGGCCTGACGGTGCCCGAAGAATTTGGTGGCATCGGCCTGTCGGTCAGCCAGGAAGTGCGGGTCAATTTCGAGCTGGGCCGCACCGCGCCCGCCTTCCGCTCTGTCTTTGGCACCAACATCGGCATCGGCTCGCAAGGCATCCTGATGGACGGCACGCCCGAGCAAAAAGCCGAGTATTTGCCCCGAGTGGCCAGCGGCGAGCTGATCATGTCGTTCGCGCTGACCGAGCCCGATGTCGGCACCGACGCTGCTTCACTCAAGACGCGTGCGGTGCTGGACGGTGAGCATTACATGCTCAATGGCACCAAGCGCTACATCACCAACGCCCCCCGAGCCGGGGCCTTCACGCTGATGGCGCGCACCGGCGGCACGGGTGCGGGGGGTGTGTCGGCCTTCATCGTCCCATCTAATTTGCCAGGCATCACCTTGGGTAAACCCGACAAAAAGATGGGCCAGCGCGGCACCAAGACCTGCGATGTGATTCTGGAAAACGTGCGTGTACCCGCCGCCAACATCATCGGTGGCGTGCCCGGGCAAGGCTTCAAGACCGCCATGAAGGTGCTTGATCGTGGCCGCTTGAACATTTCTGCCGTTTCTTGCGGCCTGGCCTCGCGCATCTTGGATGAGGCGCGCCGTTACGCCCGCGACCGCAAACAGTTCGGCAAACCGATTGGCGAGTTCCAGCTGATCCAGGCCATGCTGGCTGACAGCCAGGCCGAATTGCTGGCAGGCTGGTCCCTCGTCAAGGACGTGGCCGCACGCTTTGACCTCAAGCCTGCGCATGTGTCCGACCCTGAAATTTCCATGCAGGTGTCCTGCGCCAAAATGTTCTCCACCGAGATGGTGGGCCGCGTGGCCGACCGGGGCGTGCAGATCCACGGCGGTGCAGGCTACATCAACGAATACCCGGTCGAGCGCTTTTACCGTGACGCCCGCCTGCTGCGCCTGTACGAGGGCACGACCCAGGTGCAACAAATCATCATCGGCCGCGAGCTGCTGCGCACAGCGTGAACGCAGGCTTCACACACATTATTAAATCGGAGTGAGCTCATGAAAATTCTTGTTCCCGTCAAGCGGGTGGTGGACTACAACGTCAAGGTCCGTGTCAAGTCTGACGGCTCGGGCGTGGACATCGCCAACGTCAAGATGAGCATGAACCCCTTTGACGAAATCGC
>Ga0255139_1000026_pt1 | contig 68952 bp, 43 predicted proteins | sample Law_Colum_RepB_8_FD_188549 | JGI IMG/M metagenome (GOLD analysis project Ga0255139, IMG submission 188549) | Freshwater microbial communities from St. Lawrence River, New York, United States - Law_Colum_RepB_8d | ecosystem: Environmental > Aquatic > Freshwater > River | place: USA: New York...
CAGCTTCACCGCCAGCGCAGACGGCCTGATCTGGACAGCCACCTTCACGCCAGCGGTGGACACCGAAGCGGTCAGCAACACGCTGAGCCTGGGCACCGCCTACACCGACGAAGCGGGCAACGCAGGCACGGTGGCCACAGCGACCTACGCCGTGGACACCAAAGCGCCAGTGTTCACGGTGCAACTGGACGACACCAGCAACAGCGCGGCCAAGACCGACCGCTTGACCCACGACGACACCCCCACCATCAGCGGCACGGGCACGACAGGCGACATCATCCAAGTGACCATGCCCGGCACAGGCGAAGTGCTCAGCACCACGGTGGCCGCAGACGGCAAGTGGAGCGTGACGCCTACCCTGGTGATCGCCAGCGGCAACGTGAGCGTGATCGCTACCGATCCGGCAGGCAACACCAGCCCGGCGCAAAGCTTGGCCCTGGTGATCGACAAGAGCATCAGCACGCCCACCGTGGCCTTGGTGTGCGACAGCGGCACCAGCAGCAGCGACAAGATCAGCCAAAGTGGCGTGATCAACGTGAGCGGCCTGGAGGCCGGTGCCACGGTTGAGTACAGTACCAACGGCACAACGTGGGGCACGACCTTCGCAGCCACAGAAGGCAGCAACACGGTCAGCGTGCGCCAGACGGACGCAGCCGGCAACGTCGCCACCTCGAATGCCTTCAACTTCACGCTGGACAGCCAAATGAACGCCTTCACGGTGGCGCTCAGCTGCGACAGCGGCACGGCGGGCGACAAAGTCAGCCAAGACGCCAGCCTGGTCATCACCGGCGCAGAAGCCGGAGCCGACATCAGCTACAGCACCGACGGCAGCACTTGGGCCAGCACCTACGCTGCAGCCGAAGGCGTGAACAACGTCAAAGTGCGCGTGATGGACGCGGCAGGCAACCAACGCACACAAGACCACAGTTTCACCTTGGACAGCACAGCGCCCACCCCAGCCGTGCTCACCTTGGTGTGCGACAGCGGCAGCCAAGCGGGCGACCAACTCACCAACAACGGTGCCCTCAACGTGGTGGCCGAAGCTGGAGCCACACTGGAATACAGCACCAATGCCAGCAGCAGTGGCAGCACTTGGAGCAACACCTTTGCAGCCGCTGACGGTGCCAACACCGTCAGCGTGCGCGTGACCGACAAGGCGGGCAACGTCAGCAGCACCTCCAGCCTGAGCTTCACGCTGGACAAAGCAGCGCCTGTTGCGGCCAGCGTCAGCCTGGTGTGCGACAGCGGCCTGACCGCCGTGAACAACCTCGACAAAATCAGCCACACCGGCACACTGGCGGTGCAAACGGCAGAAACCGCAGGCCAGATCGAATACAGCACCGACGGCCTGAGCTGGGCCAGCACCTACGTCGCCACCGAAGGCGCGAACAACGTCAAAGTGCGCGTCACCGATGCAGCAGGCAACCTGGGCGCGGTGACCGACTACGCCTTCACACTGGACACCCAAGCGCCTGCAGCGCCCGTGCTGGGCCTGGTGTGCGACAGCGGCGTGCTGGGCAGCGACAAGATCACCAAAACCGGCACCCTCAGCGCCACCACGACAGAAGTGGGCGCGACACTGCAATACAGCGTGGACGGCGTGGCCTGGGGCGACACCTTTGTGGCGGCCGAAGGCAGCAACACCGTCAAGGCACGGGTGTTGGACGCCGCGGGCAACGCAGGCGCAGCCAGCACGCTGAGCTTCACACTGGACACACTCATCAGCAAACCCGGGGTGGCGCTCAGCTGCGACAGCGGTGCCAGCAGCAGTGACAAAATCACGCGCAACGGCGCGCTGAGCCTGAACAACGTGGACAGCGACGCCCAAGTGCAATACAGCACTGACGGCCAAACCTGGACCAGCAGCTTCACGGCAGTGGAGGGCAGCAACAGCGTGAGCGTCAAAGTGACGGATGCGGCAGGCAACGTGGCGACCTCGGACGTCTTGAGCTTCACGCTCAGCACGCTGGACGCTGCCTTCACACTGAAGCTGGACAACGCCAGCAACAGCGGCAGCCAGACAGACCTGTTGACCAACGACGTGACCCCCACGATCAGCGGCACAGGCACAACGGGCGACATCATCCAGGTGACGATGCCCGGCACAGGCGAAGTGCTCAGCACCACGGTGGCGGCTGACGGCCAATGGAGCGTGACAGCGACCACGGACGTGGCCAGCGGCAGTGTGAGCGTGACGGCCACGAACGCAGCAGGCGTGGTAAGTGCGCCCAAGACACTGGCCCTGGTGATTGACACGGCCGTGGCCACACCGAGCATCGCCTTGGCGTGCGACAGTGGGGCGAGCGGCAGCGACAAGATCAGCCGAGACGGCAGCCTCGTGGTCGGCAACCTGGAAGCAGGCTCAACAGTCGAATACAGCACGAACGGCAGCGACTGGAGCACCACGTTCAATGCGTCAGAAGGAGCCAACACGGTCCAAGTGCGCCAGACCGACGCAGCAGGCAACGTCAGCAGCTCGGCCAACCTGAGCTTCACGCTCGACACCGCCGCCAGTGCCTTCACCTTGGCGCTGGCCTGTGACAGCGGCACGGCGGGCGACAAGATCTCCAGCGACGCCACATTGGCTTTGTCCGGCGTCGAAGCCGGTGCCGTGGTCAGTTACAGCACGGACGGTGGTACCAACTGGTCCAACACCTTTGCTGCCATCGAAGGTGCCAACACCGTCAGCGTGCGCACCACCGATGTCGCGGGCAACGAGCGCATTCAGGATCTGGCCTTCAGCTGGCTCAAAACCAAACCCCAGGCACCCGTCTTGACCCTGGTGTGCGACAGCGGCCTGTCGGGCAGTGACCTGATCACCAAGACCGATGCCTTGCACGTCACCACGGCGGCGGGCACCACCTTGCTCTACAGCACCGATGCCGCCACCTGGAGCAACACCTTCACGGCCATCGAAGGGGCCAACACGGTGTATGCCCGTGCGGTGGATGCGGCGGGCAATGTCAGTGATTCCAGCGTGCTGGCCTTCACGCTCGACATCACCGCGCCCTTGCCGGTGAGCATCAGCCTGACCTGCGACAGCGGCAGCAGCAACAGCGACAAAATCAGCCAAAACGGCACATTGGCCGTGAGCACGGACGAGACCGGCGGTTTCATTGAGTACAGCGTCAACGGCGGCACCTGGGGCACCACCTTCACGGCTGCCGAAGGCATCAACAGCGTCAAGGCCCGCCTGACCGATACCGCAGGCAACGTCAGCAGCCTCACCACCTACACCTTCACGCTGGATACCGCCGCGCCCGCAGCGCCGGTTCTGGCCTTGGTGTGCGACAGCGGCAGCCTGGGGGGTGACAAAGTCACCAACAACGGCGCGGTGAGTTCCACCACGCTCGAATCGGGTGCCAGTGTTCAGTACAGCTTGGACGGCAGCGCATGGGGCACCACCTTTGTTGCCGTGGAAGGCAGCAACACCGTCAAGTCCCGTGTGGTCGATGCCGCTGGCAACGAAGGGGCTGTCTCGACCCTGAATTTCACCCTGGACACCCAGGTGTCCAAGCCCACGGTCACCTTGGTCTGCGACACCGGTTTGGCAGGTGACAAGATCACCGCCAACGGTCAATTCACCGTGTCCGGTGCCGATGTCGGGACGGTGCTCAGCTACAGCACCAATGGCACGGTCTGGTCGAACACGTTCATGGCATCTGAAGGTGCCAATGCCCTGTATGTGCGTGCCACCGATGTGGCCGGCAACAGCGCCGTGTCCGACGTCTTCAACTTTGTGCTGAACACCCAAAGCAACAACCTGACCGCCACCCTGGCCTCGACCAGCAACAGTGGCAGCTTGCTGGACCTGATCACCAGTGACGACACCCCCACCATCAGTGGCACAGGGACGGCAGGTGACCGCGTACAGGTGACCATGCCTGGCACGGGCGAAGTCCTGAGTGCCACCGTCGATGCCAACGGCCAGTGGAGCGTGACCCCCCTGACCGCCATCGCCTCCGGCGATGTGTCGGTGCTCTACACCGGCCCATCGACCTCGTCCACCCGGACCTTGGCCTTGGTCATTGACAAAACCATTGCCACCCCCGGCCTGAGCCTGGCCTGCGACAGCGGCAGCAGTGCCAGCGACAAGATCAGCAACAACGCCAGCTTCGCGGTGAGCAACCAGGAAGCGGGTGCCACGCTGGAATACAGCACCAACGGCAGCGCCTGGGGCACCACCTTCATGGCCACCGAAGGGGCCAACACCGTGCTCGTGCGCCAGACCGATGCTGCAGGCAACGTGGCCACTTCCAACGTGCTGAACTTCACCCTGGACACCACGGCCCCCACGCCCACCCTGACGGTCAGCCCGGTCGTGGGTGACGACGCCATTGGCCCGGTCGATGCACAGGCGCTCACCACCACCATTGAAGGTGCGGTGACCAACGCCCGCGAAGGCGACAAAGTCAGCGTGTTTGCACGCGGCAAGACCTTCACCGGCACCGTGGACGCGTCCGGTCATTACAGCGTGGATGTGACCACGGCCGACCTGGTGGCTGACTCCGACAAGACCCTGAGTGTGGTGGTGTACGCCACCGACGCCGCGGGCAACACCCAGACCGGTTCGATCAACCACAGCTACACCGTGGACACCGGCGCGCCCACCGTGCAAAGCCTGTCCATCAACAAAGCCAGCCTCAAGGCGGGCGACACGGCCACCGTCACCATCACCTTCAGCGAGAAAGTGATCGCCTTTGACCTGAGCGACCTCAGTGCCGACAACGGCGTGCTGAGCAACCTGGCCACCAGCGATGGCGGACAAACCTGGAGCGCCACTTTCACGGCCAACGCCAATGTGGAAGACAGCACCAACGTGGTGCAGGTGGGCACAGCCTTCACCGACATCTCGGGCAACGGCGCACTCAGCGGTGCCAGCAACACCAGCAACAATTACGCCATCGACACCAAGGCCCCCACGGCCACCATCCAACTGGCCAGCGAAGCCCTCAAGGCAGGTCAATCGACGGTTCTGACGATCACCTTCAGCGAGAAAGTGGCCGACTTCAGCAACGCCGACGTCACCGTTGAAAACGGCAGCTTGGGCACCCTGAGCACCGCCGATGGTGGCATCACCTGGACCGGCACTTTCACGCCCACGGCCAATCTGGAAGATGCCACCAACGTCATCACCCTGGCCAACACCTACACCGACCTGGCAGGCAACACCGGCAGCACCGGTGCCAGCGGCAACTACACGCTGGACACCCTGGCCCCCACCGCGCTGGTCAGTCTGAAAGACGGGCAGGGCGCAGACATCACCAGCCTGACCACCGGCCAAAGCGCCAGCGTCACCATCACGTTCAACGAAGCCGTCAAGGACTTCAGCAACGCCGACGTGACCGCCCCCAACGGCACCCTGAGCACCCTGACCAGCACCGACGGTGGCAAAACCTGGACTGGCACCTTCACCGCCACCAGCGCTGTGGAGTCGGGTGACAATGGCATCACCGTCAATGCGGGCGGCTACAGCGACCTGGCCGGCAACCTCGGCGGCACCGCCGCCAGCGGCAACTACGCCGTGGACACCCAAGGCCCCACCGCCACCATCACCCTGAGCGACAGCACCCTGACCGCCGGTGAAACCGCGCAGGTCACGATCAGCTTCAACGAAAAAGTCAAGGACTTCGACAACACCGACGTCACGGTGCAAAACGGCACCTTGGGCACCCTGGCCACCACCGACGGTGGCAAGACCTGGGTGGGCACCTTCACCCCCACCAGCGGCGTGCAGGCGGCCAACAACACCCTCAGCATCACCAACGCTTACACCGACTTGGTGGGCAACCAGGGCAGCAGCCAGGTCAGCGCTAACTACAGCGTGGACCGCAAGGCCCCCACCGCCACCATCAGCCTGAGCGATACCGCCTTGCAAGCCGGTGAAACCGCGACCGTGACCATCACCTTCTCGGAAAAGGTGAGCAGCTTCACCAACGCCGATGTGAGCGCAGAAAACGGCACGCTGAACACCTTTGTCAGCACCGACGGCATCACCTGGACCGCCCAGTTCACCCCGAGCACCAGCACCCAGGTGGCCGTGAACACCCTGAGCCTGGCCACCACCTACACCGACGAAGCGGGCAACACCGGCACCACGGCCAGCGCCGTGTATGCGGTGGACACCCGCGCCCCGGCATTTGTGGCCAAGCTGGACGTCAGCAGCAACTCGGGCGTGACCACCGACCTGATCACCAGCGACGACACACCCACCATCAGCGGCACCGGCACCGCCGGTGACCGCATCGAAGTGACCATGCCTGGCACCAACGAGCAGCTGTCCACCGTGGTGGGCAGCGATGGCAACTGGACCGTCACGCCCACCCAGGCGATCAGCAGCGGCAACGTCAGCATCGTGGCCAAGAACCCCTCCAACGTGAGCTCCTTGCCCCAGTTGCTGGCCCTGACCATCGACAAAACCATCGCCACCCCGGGCCTGAGCCTGACCTGCGACAGCGGCAACAGTGCCAGCGACAAGGTCAGCAGCAGCGCCAGCTTCACGCTCAGCGGCGTTGAAACCGGTGCGGTGGTCGAATACAGCACCAACGGCAGCGTCTGGGGGACCACCTTCAACGCCACCGAAGGCGCCAACACCGTCAGCGTGCGCCAGACCGACGCCGCAGGCAACGTGGCCACTTCCAGCGTGCTGAACTTCACGCTCGACACCACAGCGCCAACCCCGGTGGTCACCGTCAGCCCGATTGCCGGGGACGACGCCATTGGCCCGGTGGACGCGCAAGCCACCACCACCACCATTGTGGGCGAGGTCACCAACGCTTTGGCCGGTGACAAAGTCAGCGTGTTCGTGCACGGCCAGACCTTCACCGGCACCGTGGACGCCTCGGGCCACTACAGCGTCGAGGTCACCACCGCCAACCTGGTGGCCGACTCCGACAAGAGCATCAGCGTGGTGGTGTACGCCACCGACGCCGCTGGCAACACCAAAACCGGCGTGGCCGACCACAGCTACAGCGTGGACACCGGTGCCCCCACCGTGCAAAGCCTGTCCATCAGCAAGCCGGCCCTCAAGGCGGGCGATACAGCCACTGTGACCATCACCTTCAGCGAAAAAGTGACGGCCTTTGACCTGAGCGACATCAGCGCCGACAACGGCGTGCTGAGCAACCTGGCCAGCAGCGACAGCGGCCAGACCTGGAGCGCCACTTTCACGGCCAACGCCAATGTAGAAGACACCACCAACGTGGTGCAGGTGGGCACCGCCTTCACCGACTTGGCGGGCAACGTGGCCATCAGCAGTGCCAGCAACACCAGCAGCAACTACGTGATCGACAGCAAGGCCCCCACAGCAACGATCAAACTGGCCAACGAAGCGCTCAAGGCGGGCGACTCGACCACGCTGACCATCACCTTCAGCGAAAAAGTGGCCGACTTCAGCAACACCGACGTCACCGTGGCCAACGGCAGCCTGGGCACCTTGTCCAGCGCTGACGGCGGCATCACCTGGACCGGCACCTTCACGCCAACAGCCAACCTGGAAGATGTCACCAACGTCATCACCCTGGCCAACACCTACGCCGACCTGGCGGGCAACACTGGCAGCGACGGCACCAGTGGCAACTACACCATCGACACCCAGGCACCCTCGGCGACTGTGACACTCAAGGACGGGCAGGGCGCCAGCATCACCAGCCTGACGGCCGGTCAAAGTGCCAACGTCACCATCACCTTCAACGAAGCCGTCAAGGACTTCAGCAACGCCGACGTCAGCGCCCCCAACGGCACCCTCAGCACCCTGAGCAGCGCCGACGGCGGCAAAACCTGGACGGCCACTTTCACGGCCACCAGCGCCCTCGAATCGGGTGCCAACGGCATCACCGTCAACGCGGGCGGCTACAGCGACCTGGCCGGCAACCTGGGCGGCACCGCTGCCAGCGGCAACTACGCCGTAGACACCCAAGGCCCCACCGGCACCATCGGCCTGAGCGACACCGCCCTGACGGCCGGCGAAACCGCCGTGGTGACCATCAGCTTCAGCGAGAAGGTCAAGGACTTTGACAACACCGACGTCACGGTGCAAAACGGGGCACTGAGCACCTTGACCACCACCGACGGTGGCAAAACCTGGGTGGGCACTTTCACGCCCGACGCGGGTGTGGTCGATGCGACCAACACCATCAGCCTGTCCGCCGGTTACACCGATCTGGTGGGCAACCAGGGGAGCAGCGCCACCAGCGTGAACTACGCCATCGACCGCCAGGCCCCCACGGCCAGCATCGCCATCAGCGACACCGCGCTCAAAGTGGGCGATACCGCCACCGTGACCGTGACCTTCAGCGAAAAAGTGCTGGGCTTCAGCAAAGCCGACATGAGTTCGCCCAATGGCAGTCTGTCGGACTTCACGGCCAGCACCGACGGCTTGGTCTGGACCGCCACCTTCACCCCCACTCAGGGTGTGGAGTCGGCCAGCAACACCCTCAGCCTGGCCACCACCTACACCGACGAAGCGGGCAACACCGGCACCGCCGCCTCCACCACCTACGCGGTGGACACCCTGGCACCCAGTTTCACCGTGCAACTGGCCACCAGCAGCAACAGCGGCAGCACCGCCGATTTGGTCACCAACGACGACACCCCCACCCTCAGTGGCACGGGCAGCAACGGTGACGAGATCACCGTCACCATGCCCGGCACCGGTGAAGTGCTCAAAACCGTGGTGGCCGCAGGCGTGTGGTCGGTCACCGCGCTGCAAGCCATGGCCAGCGGCACCGTCAGCGTGGTGGCCACCGATGCAGCGGGCAACACCAGCGCAGCGCAAACCCTGAGCCTGACCATTGACAAGACCGTGGCCACGCCCACCTTGAGCCTGACGTGCGACAGCGGCTTCAGCAGCAGCGACAAAATCAGCAACCAGGGGGCCATCACCACCGGCAACCTGGAAAGCGGCGCGCTGCTCGAATACAGCACCGACGGCAGCACCTGGACTGCGACTTTTGCCGCCACCGAAGGCAGCAACACCGTCATGGCCCGCCAGACCGATGTGGCTGGCAACGTGAGCAACACCGCCAGCCTGAGCTTCACGCTGGACACCAGCAAGGCCGCCTCGGTGTTCACCATCGACGATGTCACCTCGGGCAACACCATTAACCTGAGCGAATCGGGCCAAACCACCACCATGGTCACGGGCCGTGCCACCAATGCCCGCGAAGGCGACAGCGTTGAGCTGACCATCAACAACACCCCTTACACCGGCACCCTGGACAGCGCCTTGGCCTTCAGCATCGAGGTCGATACCGCCGACCTGTTGGCCGACGGCGACACCAAAATTGCCGCCAAGCTGATGGGCTCGGACACGGCTGGCAACAACGACGTCACCCACCAGACCAAAACCTACAGCATCGACACCACACCCTCGAGCTTTGCCATGGCCCTGGGCACGGCCAGCAACAGCGGGCTGACCAACGACCTGGTCACCAGCGACACCACCCCAACGGTGACGGGCCTGGGCACGGCCGATGACACCATCATCGTCACCTTCCAAAGCACGGGCGAGATCCTTTCGACCGTGGTGGCCGCCGATGGCAGCTGGTCGGTCACCCCAACGCTGGCCCTGTTTGACGGGAGCCGCACCGTGAGCGCGGTGGTCAAGGACCCTGCAGGCAACGTCAGCAGTGCACAGACCCTGACCCTGGTCATTGACACCAGCACCACCAAGCCGGTTTTCACGCTGGCTTGTGACTCGGGCAACTCGGCGTCCGACCTGATCACCAAGCAAGCGGCCTTGAGCGCCATCACCGGCATCGAGTCTGGCGCCACCGTGGAGTACCAGGTCGATGGCGGAAGCTTTGCATCCAGCTACACCGCGCCCAGCGACAACGGCGTGCACACCGTGGTGGTGCGCAGCACCGACTTGGCAGGCAACACTGCCACCGAAAGCCTGAGTTTCACGCTCGATCTGGAAGCGCCACTCAAGCCGACGATTTCCCTGGTCTGCGACACCGGCACCTTCGCTGCCGACAAGGTCACTTACACCAGCGAAATCAAGCTGGACAAGACCTACGCCCCGACCGACACGGTGGCGTACCGCTACAGCAAAGACTCCGGCGTGACGTTCACCGACTACGACAGCCTGTTCCTGCCAACCACCAGCGGCAATTACCTGGTGCAAGCGCGCGTGACCGACGTGGTGGGCAACCAGGTGGTGAGCGACATTTTCTCGTTCACCTACGACATCACCGCAGCCAATGCGCCCGTGGTGTCCCTGTACGACGACAACGGTGTCAACGCCAGCGACAAAAAAACCAACGACCCGACCCTGGTGATCACCGGCGGCAACACGGGCATTGGCGACACTTACCAGTACAGCATCGATGGCGGCATCAACTGGACCAGCTCCTTCAATGCCCAGACCGGCCCGAACAACCTCTTGGTGCGCATCAAGGACCTCGCTGGCAACAACAGCAATGCCACCGCGTTCAGTTTTGACTACAACAACGCCGCGCTGGCCCCCAGCATCGTGTTGCAAATGGACTCGGGTTACAGCAGCACCGACAAACTGAGCAATGTGACGGCCGTCGGCGTGACCGATGCCGCATCGACCGACACCTTCGAGTTCAGTTTTGACGGCTTCACCTGGACCAGCAGCTACACCGCGCCAACCGTGGACGGTGCTTACGACCTGCGTGTGCGCCGCATTGACGAATTTGGCAACATCAGCCCCAACACCACGCTCAGCTTTGTGCGTGACACCACGGGTGCCGACATCAACAACGTCACCAGCACCAGCCCCAACGCGGCCTACGATATTTTGACGGCCACAGGCGGTTTTGGCGTGGGCGACACCCTGAACGTCACCATCAACCTCAATGAAGCCGTGGTGGCGGGCTCTTACATGACCGTCAAGTTCGACACCGGCCAGAAAGTGGTGGTCACCGCTGCGGCCAACGGCTCCACGCTCACAGGCGTCTACACCGTCGGCTCCAACGAATCGACCACCGACCTGAACGTTGTCGACATTGTCAAGGTGGCGCTGACCGATTTGGCCGGCAACACCTCGACCACGGCGGCCATTCCAAGCTTGTCCAACTTTGGCGACAACAAGGACATCTCGATCCGCTGGGGCCTGATGGGCACCACCGGCGACGACCAGATCAACGCCTTGACGCGGGGCACGGGCACCAACGACGACTACAACGGCCTGGAGGGCTCGGACACGCTGGACTACAGTGCATCGGCCCTGGGCTTCAGCCTGAGCTTGGCCTCTGGTGTGGCCAGCGGTGGCGACATTGGCATCGACAGCATCGTTGGCTTTGAAAACGTCATGGGCGGCGCGGGCCACGACACCCTGGTGGGTGACGCACAGGCCAATGTCTTGTCTGGCGGCGCAGGCAACGACAGCCTGGACGCGGGTCTGGGCAACGACACCCTGATTGGTGGCCTGGGCAACGACAGCGTGGACGGCGGTGGCGGCATCGACTGGATGGACTACAGCGCCGCTTCGGGGGCGGTGATCGGCACCTTGACCGGTGCCTCCGACGCGACCTTCACCGATGGCGATGGCGGCACGGCAGAAAAACTGCGCAACATTGAAAACATTTTGGGCAGTGCTGCCAATGACAACATCGGTGGCGACGGTTCTGACAACATCTTCCTCGGAGAAGCGGGCAACGACACCCTGTTGGGCGGGGCAGGCAATGACTCGCTGAGCGGCGGCACTGGCAACGATTCGCTGGAAGGCGGCTCAGGCAACGACACCCTGAACGGCGGCATTGGCGACGACTACTTGATCGGTGGCACCAACACCGACTGGGCCGACTACAGCGCAGCGTCCAGCGGCCTGAACCTGAACCTGCTCACTTCGATCACTGCGGACGGCAGCGGTGGTGTCGACACGCTGTCGCAAATCGAGAACGTCATGGGCACCGCCTATGCCGACGTGATGGTGGGCGATGCGGCCGACAACCGTTTTGTGGGCGGCGCGGGCGACGACACCCTGCAAGGCGGCCAGGGCAGCGACACCCTGGAAGGCGGTGCAGGCAACGACTGGGCGGTGTATTCGGAAAACAACCTCGGTGTCACTGTGGACTTGTTGACGGGTACATCCAGCGGCAACGCGGGCACCGACCTGCTCAGCTCGATTGAAAACGTCTTGGGCGGCACGTCCAACGACTACCTGGGCGGCGATGCGCAGGCCAACATCCTGAACGGCGGCTTGGGCAACGACACCTTGAACGGCGGTGCGGGCAACAACACCCTGATCGGTGGCGGCGGTGCCGACCTGATCGTGGGCGGCTCCGACCACGACAGCATCGTGACCGATGCGGGCAGCCAGGTCATCGCCGGGGCGGGCAACGACACCATCACCTTCGAAAACATCGGCCAGGACTTCACCAACGTCACCCTCGACGGCGGCATGGGCACCGATGTCTTGCGTCTGACCGGCTTCAACCAGACCTTCAACGTCTATGGCATCAATGGCGCCAGCGCCCATGTGGCCGCGCCGATCAGCAAGATCGAGGTGATTGACCTGGGCAACGGCCTGAACCAGTTGAACCTGAGCGACTCGCTGGAAACGGTGGAATTTTTGGTCAATGGTGCGGGCACAGCCTCCTTGCTGCGCATCGACGGCGACAACGGCAAAGTGTTTTTGGCGGCGGGTTGGTCCACCATGGGCACCGGTGCCACCACCGTCATCGGCGGTGCCACCTACGACCTGTACTCCAATGCGGTGGTGTCGGGCAACGACACCCTGGCCGTGAAGCAGGGCATCGAGGTCACGTACCCGACCACCTTGACACCGGGTGATGACAATTACTCGGGCGATGAAAAAGCCAACTTCATCAATGCGCAGTCGGGCAACGACAGCATCAACGGCCAAGGCGGTGACGACACCATCCGTGGTGGCACCGGCAACGACACCCTGGACGGTGGCGCGGGCAACGATTGGCTGGATTTCGGTGATGCTGTCTTGGGTACCGCCAGCGTCAACGTTAACCTGACCAGCGGCGTGTTCACCAGTACCGCCTTGGGCAGCGACATGGTGACCAATTTTGAGCACGTTGTCGGCGGCGCAGGCAACGACACCATTGTGGGTTCGACCGCCGACAACTGGATCAAAGGCGGCGCAGGCAACGACTCGATCGTGTCGGGTTCGGGCAATGACACCTTGACCGGTGGCGTGGGCAACGACTGGCTCGATGGCGAGGCCGGTACTGCCGACTGGGCCGATTACGCCAACGCCAGTGGCGGTGTGACCGTGTCCCTGAGCAGCGCCACCCCAGGCGCGGCCACCACCTCGGGGGCCGATGGCGTGGACACCTTGCGCGGCATCGAAAACCTCATCGGTGGCACCGGTGCCGACAACCTGGCCGGTGACGGCAACGCCAATTACCTGATCGGTGGTTTGGGGGCGGACACTTTGCGGGCCTTTGGCGGCAACGACACCTTGTATGGCCAGGATGGCGACGACAGCCTGGTGGGCGGCACCGGTGCCGACCTGTTCCAGGCCGAACTGGGCAACGACACCTACACCGGTGGGGACACCGGCAATGCAGGCCCCGCCGATACGCTGGACCTGAGTGCCTACAACAACAACTATTCGGTGCTGGGCACCAACCCGGCGTCTGACCTGACCATCTCGGGCGGCGGCACCGGCATGGACCGCGCCACTTACATCGATGTGTGGAAGTTTGGCAACGGCAACGTCACCTTCAACAACCTGACCAACCTGACCAACAGCACTTGGAGCGAAACCGTCATCACCGGCAGTGGCAACGACTCGATCTGGACGGGCAACGGCAAGGACTGGGTGGTGGCCGGTGCGGGCAACGACACGGTCAACGGCAGTGTAGCCAACACCTATGACGTCAACGACCAGGACACGCTGGACGGCGGTGCGGGCGACGACTGGTTGTCTTACCAGTCGCAAGGTACCTCCGTTTGGGTCACTTTGGAAGGGGGCTCTTCCTCCTACCAAATCGTGACCATTGCAGGCAGCAGCAGCTACATCGACTACGTCAAGGGCTTCGAGAACATCCTCACCGATGCGGGCGCCGACAAAATCTGGGGCGGCAGTGGCAACTCCTCGATCCTGGCCGGTGCCGGTGCCGACTATGTCAGCGATCTGCAGGGCGACAACTACATCGACGTGGGCAAGAGCTGGAGTGGCAGCAACGACGGGTCTGCTGATACGGTGATTGCAGGTACTGGAAACGACACCATCATCACTGGCGGTGGTGTTTACGAGCTGATCAACGCTGGCGACGGCAACAACCTGATCGACGTGAATGGCACCACCAGCTATGGGGACTCCATCACCAGTGGTTCGGGCAACGACACCATCTTGGGTATTTGGGGCGGTTATTACAACCGTCAGTACTCTACTTATTACCACGGTACTCAAACGGCCTCTGGTTTTGTCAATGCTGGCGATGGCAACAATTACATCAAGAGCGCATCAGGGGCCTATTATTTTGCTGAGAGTGTGACGACTGGCTCTGGCAATGACTACATTGACGTGACTGGCGGCCGTTTAGATGAATATGCATCGGATACCGTTTTTTCCGGAGCGGGCAATGACACGGTGTTTGTGGGCGGCGGATACGGTTATAGCCCTTACGGTGGTATTGAGATTCAGGTCGTCGATGCAGGGGACGGTGATGATCAAGTCTTTGCTTACTATTCGTCATCCGGTGGTAGCTACAACTCGAACTCAATCATGGGTGGTGCAGGCAACGACACCCTGTCATCCACTGGCGGCAGTACCAACGTCATCGATGGTGGTTTGGGCAACGACTCGATGGTTGGCGGCACCGGCACCGACACCATGAAGGGCGGTGCGGGCAACGACACGATTGCCGTGTTCTCGGGCACCGACACGGTGGACGCGGGAGACGGCAACGACGTGGTCACCTCTTCGGGCACCGGTACTTTGCGCGGGGGGGCGGGCGACGACCAGCTGCTGCACACCGGGGCCAGCGCCATTTACCTGCTGGGTGAGGCGGGCAACGACACCTTGGTTTCGGGTACTGGCTCCGACACCCTGGATGGCGGCAGCGGCAACGACAGCTTGTTCAGTGCATCCGGTGCCGACACCTTCCGCGCTGGAGACGGCGACGACACCGTAGGCTTTGGTGCTGGTGCCAGGGTTTTTGGTGACGCTGGCAACGACCGCATTGTCAGCAGCGGCGGCTCAAGTGCTTCCACGGTCTGGGGCGGCACGGCAGACGATTACATCGACATGCGCGCCGACGCTGTGGGCGACACCATCTTTGGTGACGATGTCTCGGCGCTGGTCACCGACGGCAAGGACACGATTTACGCGGGCTCGGCCGTTGACAGCATCAACGCAGGCGGCGCAGACGACTACGTGTCGGCCGGTGCTGGCAACGACTTTGTGTTTGGTGGTGACGGCAACGACTACCTGCTGGGCGACGGCGGCAACGACAGCATGGACGGTGGCCTGGGCGATGACCGCCTGGACGGTGGTGTGGGCAACGACACCCTGTTGGGAGGAGCCGGCAGCGACACCCTCAGCATGGGCGATGGCGCCAACAATGTTCAGGGGGGCACGGGCTCGGACCTGTTTGTGTTCGACACGGCCTGGGCCGCCGACTTCCTGGCCGATACGGTCGACGGTGGTTTGGGCATTGACGCGGTGTATCTCACCGGTGCCAACCAGGCGCTGGACCTGACGGCGAGCATCCATGTCAACGCCAACTGGCTGTCTGTTGAGCGCATCGACTTGACTGGCGCAGGCAACAACACATTGAAGTTGGCAGCGCAGGACGTGCTGGACTTGACCGACATGACGGCGGCCACGGCGATCTTGATGATCGACGGCAATGCGGGTGACGCGATCGACATGTCGGCATTTGGTCTGGCGGTGGGTTCGGCCAACGCACTCAACAAGTTGACCTCGGCCAAGAGCATCAGCATGGACTTCAACGGCAACGGCACCTTTGATGTGGGTGAAACAGCCACCTCGGACGCGACGGGCCTGATCACCTTCAACAACGGCTTCCGGGGCACCCAGACCTACCAGATCTGGCAAGCCGGCAGTGCCAACCCGACCTTCAGCGGCATGATGATGTTGATCGACACCGATGTGGCCTTCACCGGCATTTGATGTCCGAAACGCCGACTTTTGCAGGAGTCCCTTCAGGACAAAGACGGGTTGATGGACTGTTGGCAGGCGCCCACCCCGTGGGTGAGGCGTCGGTCGCAAGCGCTTGCGCAAAAGCCAAGACCTGGTTTTTGGGTAGGAGCCCACCCCGTGGGCGATGGGCGTGGCACACGCCCTGCCAACCTTCGCCCACAGGGGTGGGCTCAGGCGAGGTTTTGCGCGCCCCCGACCACGGGTAGCGCTGCTGCAAGAAGAGGGCTTAGACCTGAAAGCTTTCAGGCGGCAAGCCTTGTGCGTGCCGTTGCGCCATTTGGGTGTAAGCCGATTCCATCAGGCGGGCCAGCAGTCTGCCGTCAAACAGGGCGGCGCGTTTGGGGCTTTGCATGACGCGCTGGCGCAATTGCTGAAGGCGCGTGGGCTGGTTGCACAGTTTCAACGCCAGGTTTTCGTAATCGTCCAAGGTGTGGGTGATGAGTTCTTGCATGCCGAGGCTGCTGAGCAGACTGGCCCCCACGCGCGAGGCGAAGCTGCGTCCGCTCAGGGTCAGCACGGGCAGCCCGACCCAGAGGGCGTCGCTGGCGGTGGTGTGGGCGTTGTAGGGCGCTGTGTCCAGAAACAGGTCGGCCAGCCGATAGCGCGAGAGGTGTTCGGCCAAGGGGGCGTACTCGGCAAACACCAGCCGCTCGGGCGCAATGCTTTGCTCTGCCGCGCATTGGCGCAGCGTGTTTTGTACTTGCCGGTTTTTGTCAAACAGCCACAGCACGGCATGCGGCACTCTTTTCAGGATGCGCAACCAGACCTGAAAGATGTCGGGGCTGATTTTGAAGGTGCTGTTGAAGCAGCACAGCACCAGCGCGTCTTCGGGCAGGCCCGCTTTGGCCCGACTGATGCCGGGTGTGGCCACGGCCCGCAGAGTGTCATTGGCCTGGTAGCAACCGGGCAAGCGGATCACTTGTTCGGTGTAGAAGGCTTCGTCGCCCGGTGGGATGACGGTGGCGTCGCCCACCACATAGTCCAGCCAAGGGGCACCCGAGGTGCCGGGAAAACCAATGTAGCTGACCTGTAGCGGGGCGGCACGCCAGGCAAAGATTTGGGGTCGGCTCTGGCGGGTGTGGCCTTTGAGGTCGACGGCGATGTCGAGTTCGTGGGTCCGCGCCAGTTTGGCGATGGTGCGGGCACCCAGGGCGCTGACTTCATGAAAGTGCTCGACCCCGCGTTCCAGGCGCTGGCGGTAGGCGTGCTGTCGGGCGTTCGGCCCAAAGCTGTAGGCAAAAATTTCAAACTGCTGTCGGTTGTGCGATTCGAGCATTTGGGCCATCAGGTAGCTGGTGGCGTGGTCATGGAAGTCGGCCGAAAAGTAGCCGATGCGCAGGCGCTGCTTGCGGTGGCTTCGCGCAGGGGCCGACGTGAAGGGCAAAGGTTGGATGTTGTGCCCAATCAGGGCCGACTCCAGCTCGGCCGCTCGGCGTTGCAAGGCGGGGTCGTCGCAGACGATGGTCATCAAGAAGGGGTTGACCGGGACGTCGCTGTGCGCGGCCGCGTGCAGCACCTGTTGGAGCCGCTCTTTGTGGTGCTGCCAGTCGCCCACGCAGCGCTCGGCCCGCATGAGGGCCGACAAGGCGTGCACGTTGTCGGGTTCGATGCGCAGGGCTTGCTGGTAAGCGTCTCGGGCTTGCAGGTCTTGTCCCAGCGATGTGCAGCTGTGGCCGTATTGCAACCAGGCATCAAAGTGCTCGGGCAGGCGTTCGGTGGCCAGTTGCAGCAGCTGACGTTGTTTGGCAGTGTCGTCCAGTTGCTCGGCCCCACGGGCTTGCAGCAGCAGCACGTCGCCCGGCTGTCCGCCGGGTGGCGTGGGCAGGCTCAGCAGCCGTTGCCACCACGGACGGGCCTGGGCCAGTTGACCCAGCTCGTCGAGGGTGATGGCGATGTTGGACAAAAAGTAGGGGTTGTCCGGTGCCAGCGCGTGGGCTTGCTCAAAGTCGGCTTGGGCCTGGGGGGTGGGCAGGCCATTGTCGCGCCCGAGCATGCCGCGCAGGTTCAGGGCTTCGGCGTTGTCGGGCTGGAGGTCCAGGGCTTGCTGCACGCAGCTCAGGGCCTGGGTGTTTTGTTCCAGGGCCAGATGGACCGAGGCTTGTTGCACCCATGCACCGCTGTGCCGGGCTTGGCGTTGGGTCCAGGCTTGGCACAGGGCCAGCGCTTGAGGCAGTTGGCCCAGTTTGCGCTGCAGCCGGATGTGTTGCAGCGGGTATTCGGTGTTGTCAGGGGCCTGGCTTTCCAGGTGACCGAGGTGTTCGCAGGCGGCTTGGGTTTGCCCGGCTTGTTCGAGGGTGAGCGTGAGTTCGTAGCGCAGGCGCTCGTTGTCCGGGGCCAGCTGGTGGGCTTGCTGCAGGTCGCTCAGGGCTTGTGCCTGTGCCGCCTGGCTGTTCACGCGCAATGCGCTGTGCGCACGCGCTTGCCAGAGGGTGGCTTCGGTGGGCCGACTTTTGAGCGCCTCGTCAAAGAGGCTCAGGGCAGCTTCGGTTTGGCCGGTCTGCAGCAAGTTCAGGCTTTGTTTTTGCAAATCAAGGGCGCTGACGCCTGACAGGTCGGGCACCGGTGCGGTACTGGCCGCAGCCGGTGCCAGCGTAACAGGGCCCACCGCGTTGGGTGTGTCATGTGCTGCCGGGAGGGTGGCGGGCTGTTCGCCTTGAATGTCGGGGGCTTCAGGTTTTGCGCACAGCGTGGTGGCGGGCACCGTGATGTCGGCGGGTGCCAGGCCGTTTTGCCAGCGTTGCCACATGGCGCAGTAGGCCGCTTCCAGGTGGTGGCAGGTGAGGGCGGCGTCAAACAGGGGCAAGCGTGTGCGTTGGTTGCGCAGATGCTCGCGCAGGCTTTGCAGCCGCTCGGGCTGCTGGGCCAGGGCCACGGCGCGGGCAACGTAGTCGGCCGCCTGGTCGACCGCCAGGGTTTCGACCAGGGGTACATGGAGCGCATTGGGTGTGTTGGGGGCATCTTCTTGGGGTGTCAGCTGGCAGCCGTGCAGCAGCGACAGCCCGACCCGGCTGGAAAAGCTGCGCCCGTAGCGTGTCAGCACGGGCAGTCCCATCCACAGGGCATCGGCGGCGGTGGTGTGGGCGTTGACGGGAAAGGTGTCCAAAAACAGGTCGGCGTGCACGTGTCTGGCCAGGTGCTCCGGGGTGGGCACCCGGGGGGCAAAGACCAGCCGGGTCGGGTCGATGCCCTGTTCTGCGGCCTTTTGACGCAAGCGGTCTGGTGCCTGGTCGTTGGCCTCGAGCAGCCACAGCACGCTGCCGGGCGTGGCCTTCAAAATGGTCATCCATTGGCCGAACACATCGGGCGTGATTTTGTAGCTGTTGTTGAAGCAGGCAAACACGAAGCCATGGGTGTCGGTGCCTTTTTCGGGTAAGCCCAGTTGTGCACGGTCGGGGCAGTCCGGGGCGACGCTGCGCAGGGGGTCGTTGGCCTGGTAGCTGTGGGGCAGGCGGGCCAGGTGTTCGCTGTAATGCTGGCGGTCTGCCGGGGCAATCACATGCGGGTCCGCGATCAGGTAGTCGATGTAGGGGGCACCCAGTGAGCCGGGGTAACCCAGGTAGTTGACCTGAATGGGGCAGGGTCGGTGCGCCAGGATGCCCAGGCGGTAGTTGTGTGCAAAGCCTTTGATGTCGACGGCGATGTCGATTTGCTGCCCGGCCATCCATTGGGCCACTTGCACATCGCTTTGGGCGGAGATGTCCACAAAGTGTTCAACGCCTGCGCGGATGCGTTGTTGCATGCTGTCTTGCAGGGGGCTCCAGGACAGGGCAAAGATTTCAAACCGGCTTTTGTCGTGCAGTTCGAGCACGCGGGCCAGCAACACGGCGGTGGCGTGGTTGCAAAAGTCGTTGGACAGGTAGGCCACGCGGATGCGTGGGTTTTGCCAACGCTCATGGGTCCACAGGGGCGCGCTGGGCGGGTGCCGGTCTTGCACCAGCTGGCGGGCGCAGTTGAGGTGTTCGGCCGGGTCGTCGCTGAAGCCCAGGTATTCAAAGGGCAGCACCGTGCGATCGCGGGTTCGCAAAGCCCGGCGCAGTTGTTTTTGGCGTTGGTTGTCGTTTGTCCAGTCGGCCATGAGGCGACGGGTGTAGGCCAGACGGCCCAGCATGTAGGGCGCGTCTTTTTCGGGGTGGCGGGTTTGTGCCAGCCAACGCTCGCCATGGGCTGCGGCCTGGGCGTAGCGGCGGGTGCGGTGCAGCAAGCCGGCCAGGTTGTCCAGGGCGTCGGCGTGTTGCGGTTTCTTGTCCAGGGCTTGTTCAAAGCGGGCGATGGCCTCGTCATCGCGCCCCATGCGCGAGAGCACTGCGCCCAGGGCGTTGAGGATGTCCGCGTTGTCGGGGGCCAATTGGTGCGCCTGCTCGAAAGCGGCCAGCGCTTGCTGGCCATCGAGTTGGCGGTTGGCGTGAAGTTGTGCACCCAGGGTGAAAAGGGCCTGGGCTTTGAGGCTGTTGGAGGTGGCTTGCATGGTTTGGCGTGACTCAGGCACCCATGGCGTGACCGGTGATGATGTGGTGGTGGCGCGGCAGGCACACCGTCTGGTAGTCGTAGTGCTGCACGACATGGGCGCGCGCTGCGCGGCGCATGTCCTGGTAGTCCTGGGGCCTTGCCAGCACCTCGCAGACCTGGCTGGCAATGGCCTGGGGGTCAAAGAAGTCCACCAGCAAACCGTTTTGACCGTGGGTGATGACTTCCTGCACGGGAGGGGTTGACGAGCCGACCACGCAGCAACCCAGGCTCATGGCTTCGAGCATGGACCAGGACAGCACAAAGGGCACTGTGAGGTACACATGCACCGCTGAAATGCGCAGCATGTTGACCATGGTGGCGTAGGGCACTTGGCCGACAAAGTGGACGCGGGAAAGATCGATCTTGTCTTGCACTTCGCGCAGGAATTGCGCTTTGTAGCCGCCACCGGTGGCCGGGGCCGGACCGTAGCTGACTTCGTTGCCGCCGAGCAAGATGACCCGCGCCTTGGGGCGCTCGGCCAGGATGTGGGGCAGCGCCCGCATGAAGCTGTGGTAGCCGCGCATGGGCTCCAGGTTGCGGTTGATGAAGGTGACGATTTCATCGCCCAGCTGGGCCTTGATGTTGTCGCGCCCGAGTCTGATCCAGGCGTCGTTGCGGGGGGTGAGCCGGTCGGTTTCGATGCCGTCGTGGCAGACTTCGATGCGTTGGCGCAAGAAGTCGGGAAACTGGCTCGCTTGCCATTCGGTTGGCGACAGGCCCACGTCCGAGTCGACCAGGGCCGATGTCAGGTGCAGGTTGCGTGCATGGCAGCGCAACATGGCGTCGGGTGCAGACGGGAACTCGGGGTCGAAGTCCACATCGCTGCCTTGGCCGTGGTAGAAATATTCGCAAAAACTGATGATGCGTGCGTGCGGGGCCACCTGCCGCACGAATTGCATTTCACCCCAACCGGCGTGCCCCACGATGGCATCGGGCACATAGCCGTTTTTGATCAGTTGCTCCAGCGCGCGGGCCACGGACTGGCCCCGGATGATGGCCGCTTCGGTCGATTGCAACCAGGGGTGTATGTTTTTGCTGGAGCTGCGCGGGTTTTCGTAGTTGATGTTGGGAATGCCCTGGATGCTGGTTTCCTTGCGGCTGGAGATGGCCATCACCTGGTGGCCTTGCTTGACCATGGAGGGTGCCAACGCCCGGTACTGGCCCGGAAAGTTTTGGTGGATGAAGAGGATTTTCATGGGTACTGTGGGCCAGAGGCCTGGGCATGGTCCGGGGCGGCTTCGGGCTTGGCAGGGGGCTTGTCCTTGGCCGATACCGTGCCGGGCCAGTTGAATTGGCAAAACGTTTTGTAGGCCTGTTTCCAACTGTCCGAGCCGTATTGCCCCGCACTGAAGTGGGTCATGGCAATGGGCCAGACGCCAAGGCGCAGACCGGCGCGGTGCGCGCGCAGGCAAAACTCCAGGTCGTACAGGTGGAAGGCCAGCTCGGGTGCAAATTGCACCTTGTGTGTTTGCAATGTGCCCGCGCGTGCGGCGATGAAGACACCGTCCAGAACGCGTGCTGCCGCCCGTGTCGGGCCATAGCGGGTAAAGCCGTTCGGGCGCTGCGGCAGCTCGTGATTGATGCCGCCCAGCAGGTTGTGGGCGTGGTCCCATTGACCCATTTTGTCGGCAAAGGCCCAGGCACCTTGCCGGGGTTTCAGGCGCCGGTTACCCGCCACGCCGATGACGTCGAAAACGGCCAGTCCTTCGAGCAGGCGTTGGGTGATGAACAGGTCGTCCAGCCGGACATCGTCGTGCACAAACACCAGGATTTGCCCGGGCGCACAGTGCGCGATGGCCTTGTTGTAGAGCGAGGCCAGCGGGCTGGTGTTGTTGTCGGCCAATTCCAGTTGAAAGGCCACGCCTTGTTTTTTCAGCTGCGTCAGCGATTGGCCCAGTTGTGCGCTACGCCAGAACTCGTCTTGCCCCAGTCGGGTGGCACACACAAAAACCAGAAGGGGGTGGGCCGGCGTCGTCATGGGCGTACTCCTGGCGCTTGTGTTGGGGGGGCATGAGCCGCCTGGATGGCCATGTCCCAGCCACCTGTGTTCAGGCCGTGGGCGTGGGCCAGTTTTTCCAGTTGCCGGGCGAGCTGTGGCAGTGTCTCGTGGCTGCTCTTGGGTGGCATGGTCTGGCAGGCCAGGCTCAGCAGGTCGTGCCGAATGGCCAGTGCGTGAGGCAAGTGCCGGACCAAGGCCAGTTGGGCCCAGGCGTCATGCAGCCTTTCGGCCAGCCAGTGGTCCTGGACTTGCGTCTGAGCCTGCAGAACGACCGCATGTCCACCTTGTTCGGCAATGCTTGTGAGCTGTGCGGACAGGGCAGGCGATGCCTGGCCTTGTTCTTGGGGGTGCAAGACCCAGCGCTCATCACTGAGCAGGCGTTGAATGTCGGGGCGAGTGCTCAGGTCCGTCTGCAGGCAGACCAGGTGCATGGGCCGGTAGGGGCTGCTGGGGGCCAGGGGCTGTGTTCGGACCAGCCCGATTTTGATCAACCATCCGGCCAGACGCAGGCTTTGTGCGGTGCTGAGTTTGAGCGCTTGTCCCCACTGGGCAATGGTTTGGGCCTGGCCAGTGTGCAAGGCGGGCAGGGCGTGGGCAATTTTGTCGGCGGTGGGCAACCAGTGGGGACCCAGAAAGCTCCACATGCTCCATTGCCGGATTTCACGAGCTTGCGATGCCGGTACTTTGGCGGTGTAAACCCCTGGCTCGTTTTGCCGGTACAGGGGCGTGTCGGGCTGAAGGATGTGCGTGGGGTAGTGTCTGAAAAGATCGGCCGCGCTCAGACGCGTGCTGTGGATGCGCGGCAATCTGGGGCCAGTTTCGGCTTTTCGCTGTGCGAGTTGTTCGCGCCACAGCGCGTCGTAGCGCCCAATGATGTGGCACCAGTCGAAGTGATTTCGCACATGTTCAGCGCCGGCCTGCCCCATGCGGCGGCGCAGTTCGGGTTGGCTGATCAGGGTGTACAAGGCTTGGGCGGCGCTTTCGATGTCCACACCTGTGATCGCGTGGACATGGCCCACATAGTGGTCGTAATTGAGGGTGTCCTCGGCAAACCGGTGTTCCAGGCCATCCAGGCCCACCCGGTTGGGCAGGCTGGTTGGAATCAGGAAGCCGTGTTCACCATGGATGGCGGTTTCCCGGTAGCCATTCCAGTCGCTCAGAATGCAGGGCAAACCTGCGGCCATGGCCTCAATCGGGGTAAGTCCGAAGGTTTCCTGAATGTTGTCGGACAGGGAGCAAAACACATCGGCGGCCGCAAAGCTGCGTTGCACTTGAGGCGGGTGGCGACCGTCAACCCGCTGGACCGAGATGCCGAAATGTTCGGCGGCCTCATCGAAAGCCTTTTCGGTGGGGTCATTGGCAAACCAGCCGCATTCCAGAATGCGCACTTTTTGGCCAGTGCGTCTGGCCGCTTGTGCCGCTGCACGGTACATGGCCAGTGGATTGGCTTTGGCATGAAAGCTCAGTCGCCCGACAAAAAGCACGACCAGTTCGTCAGGCGAAAAACCCAACGTGGTCCGGGCGGCCAGCCTGTCCATGGCGGTGAAGCTGAAATCACGGGTGTGAATGCCCAGCGGGATCACCGGCAATTGGGGCAGGGCCGGTGCATTTTGAAAACGACCAAAGCGCCGCTGCAAAAGGGCTGTTTCGACTTGCCACAGACGTTCGACGGCTGTGCGCACCGATTGCGAGGTGCAAATCAGGGCATCGCTGCGCCGGGTGGGCTCACGCACGTAAGCGCCCAATTGCTGCATCACTTGGGCCGAGCTGATGGTGTGGGTGACACCCGACAGGCTCAGCCCGTTCAGTTGATGCACGCTTCGCTGAACCAATTGCCGGCTGCTGATGGGCGCAGGCATGTGCAGCACATCCAGGCTGCGCCAGGTGTCTACCCTGTGCAGGCTCAACTCAGGCAAACTGGTTTGTTCAGCACCAGCGGGCAGACATTGCTGCACGATTTTGCGCACCGCATCGCGAGCTTTGAGGTTGGGAGTGACCAGTGTGATCTGATCGCGCAGGCTGCTGTGGCTCAGGCAGGCTCTCAAAAAGCCATGCCCGGCCGACTGACGCCCCATGAGCTTGGGGTTGTCCATGGACACGGCGTCTTCGGTGAGGATCAGTCCGATGCGGGGCAGATTCTGTGATTTGGACATGTTTGTCTGGGTGCACTGCCTGCCTGGGGCCACCTGGCCATCTCCCTGGCGGTCCGTCTTGACCCAATTCTTGCGGTGAGCGGGCGTTGCATCAATGAGGGGGACAGACGGTCAAGACAGTGATTGTTAACTTGTATATCTACTTTAATTGAAATAAAGCTTATTTTTTAATGCTGTTGATGATTCATGCGACCCCGCCCCGTTTGAATGGCCTCCCCAGTGTTTGTCGGCCATGTGCTTGTATGGGGAGTTGCAGGGGCTCACACACAAAGCGCCATCACGGTGTCTTGCTCAAGGTTGCAAGCGACCGTGTCCATAAAATCTGACAAGCGTGCCTGAGACAAAAAATCTCAGGGGCTTTGTTGTTACGATTTGCCTATATGAAAATCATCACCCTGTTGCCCTGGGCCGATTGGCTGGCGCTTTTTACGTTTTTTGGTTTGTGGGTGGGGTATGCCTGGTTTGCGCGTATTCGCGGCAAGCGCGACCAAAGCCTGATCGCCACCACCAACATGTACCGCCAAAAGTGGATGCTGCAAACCACAGCGCGTGACCCGCGCATGCTCGATGGCCTGATCACCCAGAACTTGTCTCAAACCCCGGCATTTTTTTCATCGACCAGCATCATCATCATTGGTGGTCTGTTTGCGCTTTTGGGCACCACCAACAAAGCGGCGGAACTGGTGGGCGAAATCCCCTTTGCCCAACCCACGCCCTTGCTGGTGTTTGAGCTCAAAATCCTGGTGCTGGTGGGCATTTTTGTGTATGCCTTTTTCCGGTTTTCTTGGTCGATGCGGCAATACACTTTTGTGGCCTTGGTCATTGGTGCCATGCCCCCGCCCGAATCCTTTGCCAATGGTGAAAATGATCGGCTGCAATTCGCGCAGCGTGGGGGCAATCTGGTCAGCGCAGCAGCGGAGACTTTTAATGACGGCTTGCGGGCGTACTATTTTTCTTTTGCGGCCATGGCGTGGTTTTTCTCGCCGCTGGCGCTGGTGATGGCCACCGCATTGGTGGTGCTGATTTTGTACAGCCGCGAGTTTCGATCCGAGGTGTTGCAGGTTTTGAAAGACTGAAAACGCACACCTTTTGCCGCAGGGTGACCTCCTACAATGGCAGGCTATGTTTGTTCACCTGCGCCTTCACTCTGAATTTTCTGTCGTTGACTCGACCTGTCGCATCGATGAGGTGGTCAAAACGGCGGCCAAAGATGGGCAGCCCGCGCTGGCCATCACCGACCTGAACAACCTGTTTGGCGGGGTCAAGTTTTACAAGGAAGGCCGGGGCAAGGGGGTCAAGCCCATTTTGGGTGCCGAGATCAACCTGGAAGGCCTGGGCGGTGACCCTTCTGTGCTGAGCCGGGTGGTGCTTTTGGTGCAAAGCCACCCCGGCTATCTGAACATTTGTGAGCTGTTGGCCCGTGCCTGGACGCAAAATGCAGGCAAGGGCGTTGCCGTGGTCAAGCTGGCCTGGCTCAAGGAGCTGGCCGAGGGGCTGATCCTGCTGTCGGGCGCACAAGCCGGGCCAGTGGGCCAGGCCATTGTGCAGGGCGACACTGACAAGGCTGCCGACGTGGCCTTGCAGTTGGGCTCGATCTTTCCGCACCGTTTTTACCTGGAATTGCAACGTGCAGGCCGCCCGGATGACGAGCCGCAGGTGGCTGGGGCCGTCGCGCTGGCCGCACGCTTGGGGCTGCCGGTGGTGGCCACGCACCCGGTGCAGTTCCTCTCGACAGAAGATTACGAAGCCCACGAGGCCAGGGTCTGCATTTCCGAGGGTGAAATTCTGGCCAATCCGCGCCGTGTGCGCCGCTTCACCCGTGAACAATATTTCAAGTCGGCCGAGGAGATGTGTGCGCTGTTTGCCGATGTGCCCAGCGCCATTGCCAACACACTGGAGATTGCCAAGCGCTGCAACCTGACGCTGGTCCTGGGCAAGCCGCAGCTGCCGAATTTTCCGATCCCGCCCGTCAACGGCGTGGTCATGTCGGTCGACGATTATTTCCGTCATGTCTCGCACGAAGGTCTGGAGGCGCGACTGGCGCACCTTTACCCGGTGGAAGCCAAGCGCAACGAAGAGCGTCCGCGCTATGTGGAGCGGCTGGAGTTTGAGTTGAACACCATCTTGAAGATGGGCTTTCCGGGCTATTTCCTGATCGTGGGCGACTTTATTCAGTGGGCCAAGGCCAACGGTTGCCCGGTGGGCCCGGGGCGGGGGTCTGGTGCGGGCTCGTTGGTGGCGTATGCGCTCAAGATCACCGACCTCGATCCGCTGCAATACAACCTGCTGTTTGAGCGTTTTCTGAACCCGGAGCGGGTGTCCATGCCCGACTTCGACATCGACTTTTGTCAGGGCAACCGCGACCGCGTGATCGACTACGTGAAGGACAAATACGGGCGCGATGCCGTGTCGCAGATTGCCACCTTCGGCACCATGGCCGCGCGTGCGGCGATTCGCGACGTGGGGCGTGTGCTCGACATGAGCTACACCTTTTGCGATGGCATCAGCAAGCTGATTCCCAACAAGCCGGGCATGTCGGTCACGCTGCAATACCCACCGGCCACGCCCAAAGAAGGCGACAAAAACAACTACGCCATCGCCATGGAGCCCATCCTGGCCGAGCGCATTGAGCGCGAAGAGGATGTCAAAACCCTGATTGAGCTGGCGCAAAAACTCGAAGGCATGACGCGCAACATCGGCATGCACGCCGGGGGTGTGTTGATCGCCCCGGGCAAGCTGACCGATTTTTGTCCCCTGTACCAGCAGCCCGGCAGCGAATCGGCCGTGAGCCAGTACGACAAGGACGACGTGGAGTCCGCGGGTTTGGTGAAGTTCGACTTTTTGGGCTTGGCCACACTGACGATTTTGGAGATCGCCCGCGAGTTCATCATGAAGCGGCACAAGGGCCAGGAAAACTTCGCCTTTGAAAACATCCCGCTCGACGATGCACCCACTTACAAGCTGTTTTCGGACGGCAAGACCGAGGCCGTGTTCCAGTTTGAAAGCCGCGGCATGCAGGGCATGCTGCGCGATGCGCGCCCGAGCCGCCTGGAAGACCTGATCGCCCTGAACGCCTTGTACCGCCCGGGGCCTATGGACCTGATCCCCAGCTTTGTGGCCCGCAAGCACGGGCGCGAAGAGGTGGAGTACCCGCACCCGGCCGTGGCCGAGATGCTGAGCGAGACCTACGGCATCATGGTCTACCAAGAGCAGGTGATGCAGACGGCGCAGATTCTGGGTGGTTACTCGCTCGGTGGCGCCGACTTGCTGCGCCGCGCCATGGGCAAGAAAAAGGCCGAAGAAATGGCCGAGCACCGCGAGAAGTTCCGCGCTGGCGCATTGGCCACCCACAACATTCCGCAGGACAAAGCCGATGAAGTCTTTGACTTGATGGAAAAGTTCGCGGGCTACGGCTTCAACAAGTCGCACGCCGCTGCTTATTCTTTGCTCGCTTACCACACCGGCTGGCTCAAGGTGCACTACACCGCCGAGTTCTTCTGCGCCAACATGACGGTCGAAATGGACGACACCGACAAGCTCAAGGTGCTCTACGAAGACGCCTTGAAGTTCGGCATCCGCTTTGATCCGCCCGATGTGAACCGGGGCACGCACCGCTTTGAGCCGGTGACCGACAAGATCATCCGCTACGGCTTGGGGGCCATCAAGGGCACGGGGCAGCAGGCCATCGAAGCCATTGTGGCGGCACGCGAAGAGGGTGGGCTCTTCACCAGCTTGTTTGACTTTGCCGTGCGCGTGGACCGCACCCGCATCAACAAACGCACGGTGGACGCGCTCATCAAGGCGGGGGCCTTCGACTCATTGCACATGAACCGCGCCGCCTTGTCGGCCAGCATCGACCGGGCGTTTGAATTCTCCAGCGCCACCACGGCCAACGCCAACCAGGGCGGCCTGTTCGACATGCTGGGCGATGACTCACACGGCTCCAGCACGCAAGAGCCCGATTTGGTCGAGGTCATGCCCTGGGGCATCAAGGAGCGCCTGCTGCTCGAAAAAACCGCCGTGGGCTTCTTCCTGTCGGGCCATTTGTTCGATGCGGTGGAGCGCGAAGTGCGCCAGTTTGCACGCCGCAAGATCGACGATCTGATCGACAGCCGCGAGTCCATGGTGCTGGCGGGCATCGTGGGCGACCTGCGCATCATCAACGGGCAGCGCGGCAAAGTGGCCATCTTCAAGCTCGACGATAAATCGGGCGTGATGGAAGCCACCGCCGATGAAAGCCTGATCAATTCCGCCAAGCATTTGCTCAAGGACGACGAGCTGATCATCGTCACCGCCAAGATGCAGGCCGACCGGTTTTCGGGCGGTTTCCGCCTCAAGATCGAGCAGATCATGGACTTGGGCGCGGCCCGCTGCCGTTATGGCAAGTACCTGCGCGTGGCCGTCAATGGCCGTGCGCCCGACATCGCCCGCTTGGTGCGCGAGTTCCCGGCGCAACGCGAACAAACCGAACAAGGCGACCTGGTGCGCGGCTTGCCTGTGCGCTTGGTGCTGGAGCGGCGCAACGACGAGCTGGCCGCCCGCGCCGAGCTGGCGCTGGGCGAAGCCGCCAAGTTCTTCCCTTCAGATGCGGCCTTGGCCAGTTGGATGGCGCAGGCCGATCAGGGGCAGGCGGCCATTGTGTACGACTGATTCACCGCTTGGCCGGGCGCTCAGTCCAGCGGCCTGAAACCCAGCACGATCAGGGGCGGCACCCGTCCATCGGTGTCCTTGGGCAAGACTTCGGTCTTGTCGATGGCTCGCAGCACCGCATCGTCCCAGGCCTTGTTGCCGCTGGACTGGACAATGCGGCGGCTCAGTATGGTGCCGTCCGGATTGACTTTGACCTCGACCTCGGCCCGTGGGTTGCCAATGGCTTCACCCGGATAGGTGATGTTGGGCTTGATGCGTCCGACGAGCCGTCCGGCATAGCTGGCCGATGGGCCGGATGATTTGAGGGCAGACCCCGTTGCATTGGCGGCCCCGGACGCACCCGCCATGCCCTGCATGCGCTGCAGGTTTTCCTTGCGCATCGCTTCTGCCCTGGCGTCATCGGCCTTGTCCTTGGCCTCCTTTTGGGCCTGCTCCTGTTTGCGTTTTTTCAGTTCCGCTTCAGCCTTGGCTTTTTCTGCGGCTTTTTTCTTGTCGCGTTCTTCCTCGGCCTTTTTTTCTTTGGCTGCTTTGTCCTTCAAAGCCTTTTCCTTGGCTTCTTTTTCCTGTTTTTCTAGTTCTTTGCGCTTGATTTCAGCCTTGAGTTTTTCAGCCTTTTCGGCTTCCTTTTTCTTTTCAAGCTGCTTTTTCTTTTCGAGTGCAATTTGGGCATCGCGGCGATCGATCTCCGGATCAGGCGCAGGTGGTGGGGGCGGCACGGGTTTGGCCTTGGCTTGAGGCCGGGGCTCAGGTTCGGGCTCGGGTGGTGGCACTGGGGTGGGTTCTTGCAGCTTGGGCGCAGCGGCTTGGGGGGTGGCCGACCACAGCTCGGCTTCAGCCTGCACGGTTTGGGGTTGTGTTTTCCAGGCGGTGGCAAGAGCCAAAGCCATGAACAGCGCCACATGCGCCAGGCCCGCAATCAGCCAGGCACGCTGCTGCCCAGGTGGGGCGGGCGGCGCGAACTCCAGGTGCGGGGCTGACGGGGTCTTCAAACCTGATCCTTCAGGGAGCCAGCTGAACCGACAGGCCCACACGGGCAATGCCAGCACGCTGCAGGCTGTCCATGACCTTGACCACGGTTTCGTATTTCACGCTGCGGTCGGCGCTGATGACCACGGCAACGTTGGATTCTTCGCCGACCAGGCGTTTGACACTGCCAGCCACGCTGCTGAGGGTGGCGCTGTCGGTTTTGCCGTCGCTGACCAGCTCCAGACGTTCGTCTTTCTGAATCACGACTTGCACCACTTTGTCGGGCTGTTTGGCCGCCTTGCCCACGCTGGGCAAGTCGACCATGCTGGGCGTGATCATGGGGGCAGTCACCATGAAGATGATCAGCAGCACCAGCATCACGTCGATGAAGGGCACCATGTTGATTTCAGCGATGGTGCGGCGTCCGCGACCCCGGGATGACACAGCGGGCATGATGAACCCTTTCAGTGGCCAGAGGCCGAGCTGCTGGCAGCGGCACCGCCCAGGCTGCGCTGCAAGATGTTGGAGAACTCTTCGATGAAGGTTTCCAGCTTGATGGCGATGCGGTCCACATCGTGCGAAAAGCGGTTGTAGGCCAGCACGGCGGGAATGGCGGCAAACAGACCGATGGCGGTGGCCACCAGGGCTTCGGCAATGCCCGGGGCCACCGTGGCCAGCGTCACTTGCTGCAAGCTGGCCAAACCGGTGAAGGCGTGCATGATGCCCCACACCGTGCCAAACAAGCCCACATAAGGCGATATCGAGCCGACCGAGGCCAGGAACGCGAGTTGCGACTCAGCCACGTCCATCTCGCGCTGAAAGCTCGCCCGCATGGCACGGCGTGCGCCGTCCAGCAAAGTGCCAGCGTCGGTGATGCGGCGCTCGCGCAGTTTTTGGTATTCACGCATGCCGCTGGCAAAAATGCGCTCCATGGGGCCAGACAGTTTGGCGTTCTGGCTGGCGGCGTTGAACAGCTCGTTCAAACTGGTGCCTGACCAGAAGACCCGTTCGAACTCTTCATTCAGGTTCTTGATGCGTTTGATGGCAGACAGTTTGCGCACAATGGCGGCCCAGCTGGCCACCGAAATGCTGAGCAAAATCAGCACCACCAACTGGACCACAAAACTGGCGTGCAGCAGCAGCGAGACGATGGACATGTCTTGGTTCATTTCAGGGCTTCCAGAACGGGGGCCGGAATGCGGCCCGGTTTCAATGTGGTGCTGTCGACCCAGCCCAGGCGAATGGTGCCTTCGGCCAGCAGTCGGTCGGCTTGGCCTTCGGCGCGCAAGTAGGCGCGCTGGGCAATGGTCAGGCTGGCTTTGCCGCCGTTTTGCAGCTCGGCGGTCACGACCAGGGTGTCGTCTAGGCGGGCGGGCGAATGGTATTTGACGGCGGTTTCAGACACGACAAACATGCCGCCCGATTCGTCACGCAGCACCTGCTGGCCAAAGCCCAGGGCGCGCAGCCATTCGGTGCGGGCACGTTCAAAGAACTTCAGGTAGTTGGCATAAAACACGATGCCACCCGCATCGGTGTCTTCCCAATAGATGCGGATGGGGTGCGCAAAGGGGGCGGAATGGGCCTTCATGGGTTCAGCCAGGCTTTGAGGCGGGCGATGGCGGTTTTCAATTCGGCCATCGAGTTGGCCGTCGAAAAGCGCACAAAGCGGGCGGTTTGGTCGGTGCCAAAGTCGCGCCCTGGGGTGATGGCCACATGGGCATGTTCCAGCGCGGCAAAGGCGAACTCCCAACTGTCTTTGAGCCCCAGCTTTTGGCAAGCGGCGGTGCAGTCGGCCCAAGCGTAAAAAGCGCCATCGGGGGTCACGGGTACGGTCAGGCCCAGATCATTGAGAGCCGGGATGAAGTAGTCGCCCCGGGCCTTGAACTCGGCGCGGCGGCGCTCGTATTCGGCCAGGGTGTCGGGTTCAAAGCAGGCCAAGGCCGCTTGCTGGGCCACGGTGCTGGCACAGATGAACAGGTTTTGCGCCAGGCGTTCCAGCACGGGCGTAAGCGTTTCGGGCACCACCAGCCAACCCAAACGCCAGCCGGTCATGTTGAAGTATTTGCTGAAGCTGTTGATGCTGATGACGTCGTCGCCCAAAGCGAGGGCGCTTTGCCCAAACTGTTCGTCGTGGCTCAGGCCCAGGTAAATCTCGTCGATCAGCGTGATGCCGCCTTTGTCGCGCACCACTTGAACAATGCGGGCCAGCTCGGCCGGGTCAATCGACGTGCCCGTGGGGTTGGAGGGCGATGCCAGCAAGACGCCCCGGGTATGCGTGCCCCAGGCCGCAGCCACTTTGGCGGCGCTGAGCTGAAAGCGCTCTTGCGCGGTGGTGGGCACCAAGACGGCCGTGCCTTCGGCCGCACTCACGAAGTGGCGGTTGCAGGGGTAGCTCGGGTCGGGCATGAGGATTTCATCGCCCCGGTCAATCAGCGCCAGGCAGGCCAATTGCAAAGCGGCCGATGCGCCTGCGGTGACCACGATGCGGCTGGCGGGCACCTGCACGCCAAAGCGCGCGGCGTACCACTGGCTGATGGCTTGGCGCAGGGCGTCCAGGCCCAGCGCGGGGGTGTATTGGGTTTGGCCATTTTCAATGGCAGCCTGAGCCGCTTGCTGCACGCGGGGTGGGGCGGTGAAATCGGGCTCGCCGATGTTCATGAACACCACAGGTCGGTCAGTGTGCGCGACCTCCCGGGCTTTTTGCGAGGCGGCCTTGGCCACCTCCATCACATAAAACGGCTCAATGCGCTCGGCACGCTCGGAGATACGCATGGGGCTGGCTTATTTGGCGCGACCGGACTGGCGGTCGGCTTGCACTTCGGCGCTGCGCAGCTCGGGGGCCAGGCCGTTCAGCACGGCGTTCACATATTTGTGACCGTCGGTGCCGCCAAAGTCCTTGGCCAGCTCGATGCACTCGTTGAGCACCACGCGCCATGGCACGTCCAAGCAGTGCTGCATTTCATAGACGCCGATCCACATGATGGCGCGCTCGACGGGTGAGATTTCTGCAAAGCTGCGGTCCAGCTTGGGGCCAATCAGGGCATCCAGATCCTGGGCTTGCTCGATGCAGCCGTAGAGCAGGGCGTCGTAGTGGGCCGAGTCGGCTTTGTGAAAGCCCGACAAATCACGCGTGAACACGTCGATGTCTGACGCTTCGTTGCGGCCCACGATGTGCTGGTACAGCGCTTGCAGCGCAAACTCGCGCGAGCGGCTGCGTGCGGGCTTGGCAGACGACTTGCGCGTGCCTGCGGCTGCGGGCGGGGCGCTTGCCGCTGGTGTGTCAGGCGTGCTGTTCTGGTCGTTCATCAAGCGTTCTCTTCGTCGTCAAACTCTTCGGCCAAATCGGCCGACAGGTCGTCCATGATGCAGGCCATCTCGACCGCCACGCGGGCCGCATCGCGCCCTTTTTCGGTCTGGCGCACGATGGCTTGTTCCAGGTTTTCGGTGGTCAAAATCGCGTTGGCGATGGGCAGGTTGTAGTCGAGCGACACGCGGCTCACGCCTGCACCCGACTCGTTGGCCACCAGCTCGAAGTGGTAAGTCTCGCCACGGATGATGCAGCCCAGCGCGATCAAGGCGTCGTATTCGGCGCGCTCGGCCATGGCCTGCAGGGCCACTGGCACTTCCAGGGCACCGGGCACCATGACGTGGTCGATGCTGGTCACGCCCAGGGCTTCGAGTTCTTCGATGCAGGCTTTGGCCAGGGCGTTGGTGATGTCTTCGTTGAAACGGGCTTGCACGATGCCGATGTGCAGGAATTGCCCGTCCAGTTCTTGTTCTGTGCCTTTGTTCGCTTCGAGCATGGTTATTCCTTGGGGATGTAGCCGGTGATTTCGAGGCCGTAGCCGGTCATGCTGGGCATGCGGCGGGGCTGGCCCATGAGTTTCATTTTGTGCACGCCGCACTCGCGCAGGATTTGCGCGCCCACGCCGTAGGTGCGCAGGTCCATCTTGCCGCGCTCGGGCGCTTGGGCAGAGCGGGCGCGGCCTTCAAACTGGGCCAGCAGCTGATCGGCCGACTCGCCACAGTTGAGCAAGACCGCCACACCACAGCCCTGGGCGTTCAGGTATTGCAAGCTGGTGTCCAGGCTCCAGGAGTGCATGGAGCGGTTGACTTCCAGCGCATCGAGCACCGACAGCGGCTCGTGCACACGAACAGGCACTTCTTGATCAGCCGACCATTGGCCCTTGACCAGTGCCAGGTGCACGGTTTGGCTGGGTTGGTCGCGAAAAGCGTGGGCGGTGAATTCGCCATGCGCGGTTTGAAGCGTGCGGCTGCCGATGCGCTCGACCAGCGATTCGTTGCGGCTGCGGTACTGGATCAGGTCGGCAATCGTGCCGATTTTCAGGCCATGCTCGGCCGCAAACAGCTGTAAATCGGGCAGGCGGGCCATGGTGCCGTCGTCCTTCATGATCTCGCAGATCACGGACGATGCACTGCAACCGGCCATGGCGGCCAGGTCGCAGCCGGCTTCGGTGTGACCTGCGCGCATGAGCACGCCACCATCCACCGCTTGCAGCGGGAAGATGTGGCCGGGTTGCACCAGGTCGGTGGGCTGGCTGCCCTTGGCTACGGCCACTTGCACGGTCTTGGCGCGGTCAGCGGCAGAGATGCCGGTGGTCACGCCTTCGGCCGCTTCGATGGACACGGTGAAAGCCGTGCTGTAAACGGTGCCGTTGCGCGCTGCCATGGGCGGCAGTTTCAAGAATTCGCAGCGCTCACGGGTGAGCGTGAGGCAAATCAGGCCACGGCCAAAGCGGGCCATGAAGTTGATGGCTTCGGGCGTGACGTGGTCAGACGCCAGCACCAGATCACCTTCGTTTTCGCGGTCTTCTTCGTCGACCAGGATCACGATGCGACCGGCTTTCATCTCGGCCACGATCTCTTCGACGGGCGAGATCGCCACGGGGGTCAGTTTCGCGGGGGCGTTCATGCGTTGTCTTTCTGAGTCAAGCCTGCGCTGAGCATGCGCTCAACATAACGGGCGACGGTGTCGATTTCGAGGTTGACCCGGCTGCCCGCTTTCAGGCTGCCGAGGGCGGTGTTGTCTACGGTGTGGGGGATCAGGTTGATGCTGATTTCACAGCCCTGCGCCACATCGGCTACCTTGTTCACCGTCAGGCTCACGCCGTTGACGGTAATCGACCCTTTGTAGGCGAGGTATTTGGCCAGTGTGTGCGGTGCCAAGATGCGCAGTTCCCAGCTTTCGCCAATTTGCTCGAAGTGGCTGATTTGGCCCACGCCGTCCACGTGGCCCGACACGATGTGCCCTCCCAAACGGTCATGCGCGCGCAGCGCTTTTTCGAGGTTCACGGTGCCTTCTTGGTCAAGACCGCTGGTCTTGTCCAGCGATTCGGCCGAGATGTCGATGGTGAACTGGCGGCTTTCGGGGCTGAAAGTGGTGACGGTCATGCAAGCGCCGTTGAGGGCGATGCTGTCGCCCAGGCCCACATCGTCAAGGTACCCGGCGGGGGCCTCGATGGTGAGGCGCTTGCCGTGGTGTAAAGAGCGACCCAGGTCGTGAATGGCGACGATTCGCCCCACGCCGGTGATGATTCCGGTGAACATAGTTGTCTATTTTCGCAGGTAATGAGGGTTAATCGGGTGGGCGTACAACAAAAAAGCGCGCAGAAGCTTGCGGTGGGCTGACTATGCCAGATCAGGGTTAACCAAGGCTTGGACCGCTCAAGCCTGTGCCTAGAATGGTGCACTGCAGCAGAGTTGCCATTCACCGCCAGCCATCAGGAGTTTTCATTGCCGGTCAAACCCCCAGTTCAGTCGGTCAAATCGATCAAGTCAGCCCCAGCCGCCAGTGCGCCAGCCTCTGGCCATGTCCGGACGATCAAGAAATACCCCAATCGCCGCTTGTACGACACGGAAACCTCCACCTATGTGACGCTGGCAGAGATCAAAAAACTGGTCATGGCCGCCTCACCTGTGGTGGTGCTCGATGCCAAAACGGGCGAAGACCTGACGCGCTCCATCTTGCTGCAGATCATTTTGGAAGAAGAATCTGCGGGTGTGCCGATGTTCAGCGAGGCGGTGTTGTCCAACATCATCCGTTTTTATGGCCATGCCATGCAGGGGCACATGGGCTCTTATTTAGAGAACCACGTTCAGTCTTTTATGGACTGGCAAAGCAAGTTGGGGGAATCCAGCCCGGCCCTGAGCCCTGAAGTCTGGTCTCAGTTCATGAAGTGGCAGACCCCGCTGATGCAAAACATGTTTTCCGGGCTGGCCAACCCGTCGCAAAACGTCATGGTTCAGATGCAGGAGCAGATGCAAAAGCAGATCCAGAAGAACACGGAGCAGATGTTGGGCGTTCTGGGTTTGAAGACCTGAAGGACGCTTCATGCGCTTTTGTCACAACGCGGTCGTTTTTGCGGGGACAATGGGGGCATGAGTGAAATGACTGCAACTGCCCCCCTCCCAACCCCCAAAGTGGGTTTTGTGAGCCTCGGCTGCCCCAAGGCGCTGACCGATTCCGAGCTGATCCTGACGCAATTGAGCGCCGAGGGTTACCAAACTTCCAAAACCTTTGAAGGCGCTGACCTGGTCATCGTCAACACCTGCGGCTTCATCGACGAAGCCATCCAGGAAAGCTTGGACACAATTGCCGAAGCCCTGAACGAGAACGGAAAAGTGATCGTGACCGGTTGCCTGGGAGCCAAAACAGGCGAGAGCGGTGGCAACATGGTCCTTGAAATGCACCCCAGCGTGCTGGCCGTGACCGGTCCCCACGCCACGCAAGAGGTGATGGACGCGGTGCACACCCATTTGCCCAAGCCCCACGATCCGTTTCTCGATCTGGTGCCCGGCGGTTTTGGCGAAGCGGGCCTCAAGCTCACGCCGCGCCACTATGCGTATTTGAAAATCAGCGAAGGCTGCAACCACCGCTGCACGTTTTGCATCATCCCGTCCATGCGCGGCGATTTGGTCTCGCGCCCGATTGGCGATGTGCTCAAAGAAGCCAAAGCCCTCTTTGAAGGCGGCGTGAAAGAGCTGCTGGTCATCAGCCAGGACACCTCGGCTTATGGTGTGGATGTGAAATACCGCACCGGTTTTTGGGACGGTAAGCCGGTTAAAACCCGCATGTTGGAGCTGGTTCAGACGCTGGGCGAGATGGCCCGCGAGCACGACGCCTGGGTGCGCTTGCACTACGTTTACCCCTACCCCAGTGTGGACGACATCATCCCTCTGATGGCGCAGGGCCTGGTGTTGCCTTACCTGGATGTGCCTTTCCAGCACAGCCACCCCGATGTGCTCAAGCGCATGAAGCGTCCGGCCAGCGGCGAGAAAAACCTGGAGCGCATCCAGCGCTGGCGCGAGCTGTGCCCCGAGCTGGTCATTCGCAGCACCTTCATTGCCGGTTTTCCGGGCGAAACAGAAGAAGAGTTTGCGCACTTGCTCGATTTCTTGCGTGAAGCGCAAATTGACCGCGCAGGTTGCTTTGCCTACAGCCCGGTGAAAGGGGCCACGGCCAACGAGTTGCCGGGCATGTTGCCCGAAGCCTTGCGCGAAGAGCGCCGCGCCCGCTTCATGGCGGTGGCCGAAGAGGTGTCGATTGCGCGTTTGCAGCAGCGAGTCGGTTCCACCATGCAGGTTTTGGTGGACTCGGCTCCGGCCATGGGTCGCCGTGGTGGTGTGGGTCGCAGTTTTGGCGATGCGCCCGAGATCGACGGTGTGGTGCGTTTGTTGCCACCCGAGAAATTGAGCAAGACGCTCAAGGTGGGCGAGTTCACACGCGCACGCATTGTCAGTGTGGAAGGCCACGATTTGGTGGGGGTTCCGGTTTGATGTGCTTCGGTGCCATGCTGAGCGGCCTTGGGGCTGTCGGCATGCGCCGTGTTGTCTGCGGCTTTGAAGCGGGCAACAAAAAAGCCGTTGATCAGAAATCAACGGCTTGTTGCGTTTTTAACTTATCTTATTGGATAAGGTTGGTGCCCAGAAGAGGACTCGAACCTCCACGATGTTACTCGCTAGTACCTGAAACTAGTGCGTCTACCAATTCCGCCATCTGGGCATCTCAGGAAGCCTTTGATTATAGGGCATCGGCGTCACGTCTTCTGGCCGCTGGCAATAAAAAAGCGGAAATTTCAGTTTGTCAGCTTCAGTTCGTTTATCCACAAAGCAAAAAAGCCGATGGCTTGCGCACATCGGCTTTTTGGCGTTTTTATTTGTTTAAGATGGTGCCCAGAAGAGGACTCGAACCTCCACGATGTTACTCGCTAGTACCTGAAACTAGTGCGTCTACCAATTCCGCCATCTGGGCATCTCAGGAATCAAGGATTGTATATTAAAAAAATAGCTCCAACCAGCGGGATGCTGGATGAAATCGAAGGACAGGTGCAAGGGCACCGCGATGGCCATGGCTTTCTGATTCGCGACAACGGCGAGTCGGATATTTACCTTTCGCCCAACGAAATGCGTGCGGTGCTTCATCGTGACCGTGTCAAAGTGCGCATCGTGCGCCAAGACCGAAAAGGCCGACCGGAAGGCCGCATCGTCGAGATCGTCGAGCGCCCCGAACAGCCCCTCATCGGTCGTTTGCTGCACGAAGGCGGTTTGTGGCTGGTCGCACCAGAAGACAAGCGTTACGGTCAGGACGTGATGATTCCCAAAGGTGCCACCGGCACGGCTAAACCGGGTCAGGTGGTGGTGGTGGAGTTGACGGAGCCACCGGCCTTGTTTGGCCAACCTGTGGGTCGCGTGAAAGAAGTGCTGGGCGAAATTGACGACCCGGGCATGGAGATCGAGATTGCCGTGCGCAAGTACAGCGTGCCACACGAATTTTCTGCCGGGTGCATAGAGCAAGCCAAGGGCTTGCCCGACAAGGTGCTGGCCAAGGACCGCAAGGACCGGGTGGATTTGCGGGATGTGCCGTTGGTCACGATCGATGGCGAGGATGCCCGCGACTTCGACGATGCGGTGTATTGCGAGCCCGCCAAAGTGGGCCGTGGCAAAGGCTGGCGTTTGCTGGTGGCGATTGCCGATGTGAGCCACTATGTGCAAACCGGCAGCGACATCGACATCGACGCGTATGACCGCGCCACCAGTGTGTATTTCCCGCGCCGGGTCATTCCGATGTTGCCGGAAAAGTTGTCCAACGGCTTGTGCTCTTTGAATCCGGATGTGGACCGCTTGTGCATGGTCTGCGACATGCTGGTCAATGCCAAGGGCGATGTGCATGCCTACCAGTTTTACCCTGCGGTGATGCACAGCCATGCGCGCTTCACCTACACCGAGGTGGCTGCGATTTTGGCCAACACCCGTGGGCCGGAGGCGGCCAAGCGCAAGGAGCGCGTGACCGACCTGATGAATTTGCAGGACGTGTACAAAGCCTTGCTGGCTTCGCGTGCGGTGCGCGGTGCGGTGGATTTTGAAACCACCGAAACACAGATCGTGTGCGACGAAAGTGGCCGCATTGAAAAGATCGTGCCGCGCGTGCGCAACGAGGCCCACCGCCTGATCGAAGAAGCCATGCTGGCGGCCAACGTCTGCAGCGCCGACTTCATTCAACAGGGCAAGCACCCCGGTTTGTTCCGGGTGCACGAAGGCCCCACGGCCGAGAAAAAGGACATCCTGCGCAATTACCTCAAGGCCTTGGGTCTGGGCTTGAGCATCAGCGACGATCCGCACACCAGCGAGTTCCAGAAAATCGCGCAAGCGACCAAGGACCGCCCTGATGCGCAGCAGATCCACACCATGCTGCTGCGCTCGATGCAGCAGGCCATTTACACCCCGGTGAACAGCGGTCACTTTGGCTTGGCGTACGAGGCTTACACCCACTTCACCAGCCCCATCCGGCGCTACCCGGATTTGCTGGTGCACCGCGTCATCAAGTCGATTTTGTTGGGCCGCAAATACACGCTGCCCAGCTTGCCTGTGCCGGGCGAGGCGCACGCCAAACTCAGCAAGCGCTTGGAGAAAAGCCGCGCCGCCAAAGGCGATTCGCCCGAGTCTCAAGCCCCGCGTGTGCGCATGTCGGCCGCCGACCAGCGGGCCTGGGAAGCTGCGGGCTTGCACTGCAGTGCCAACGAGCGCCGGGCCGACGAAGCCAGCCGCGATGTGGAAGCCTGGCTCAAGTGCAAATACATGCGCGAGCATTTGGGTGAAGAGTACGGTGGCGTGGTGTCCGCCGCCACGAGCTTCGGCATCTTCGTGACCCTGGACGCTTTGTATGTCGAGGGCCTAGTCCATATCACCGAGCTGGGTGGCGAATATTTCCGCTTTGACGAGCTGCGCCAGGAGCTGCGCGGTGAGCGCACGGGCATCCGTTACGCCATTGGCAGCCGGGTGCAGGTGCAGGTCAGTCGGGTGGATCTGGATGGCCGGAAAATCGACTTCCGCTTGGTGCATCCGGGTGACGATCTGGTGCCGCGCGCCATGCAAGACAAGGGAATGTCTGCACCAGCCGAAGGCGGTCGCGATAAAAAACGAGGCACACAGGACCGGCGTTTGGCCGATGCCGAGCGCAACCGGTCTCCGATTCAGGCCCTCAAAGCCTCGGTGAAAAAGGCTGCCGCCAAGAAAAAGGGGCCTCGGACCACCAAGCCGCGCCGCTAAGGGCTTGTGATCAGTGGCCTTCATCAGGCCGGTGGCTTGCCCCCCCGGCTCATAGGCCTGATCAGGCGCTTCTGATGGGTGGCGGCTTGGTCAGCGCAGGTGCTGTGCCAGCCCGCTGGCTGTCAGAGCCAGATCATCTGGCCAGTCATTGGCCAATTGACCGTGTTGAGCCACCGCAGCGCAGGCCGCCTCAAATGCGCCCAAGCCTTGTGCCATGCGGGCGCCGACCAGGCCCGCCAGCACATCACCTGTGCCGCCAGTGGCCAGTCGGCCATTGCCCGAGGTGTTGATTCGTCTGGTGTGACCGGGGGCGGCGATGACCGAGCCCGAGCCCTTGAGCACCACGGTGCACTGGAACAAGTCAGCCAGATTTTGCGCGGCTTGGAGTCGGTTGTTTTGCACCTGAGCGGTGCTGGTTTTCAACAGCCGAGCGGCTTCCAGCGGATGAGGGGTGATGACGGTGGGCCGTTGTCCGCCGCGTTGGCTGAGCAAGCCCCGCAGCCCGACGTCTTGTGCCACGGCGTTCAATCCATCGGCATCCAGCACCAGTTGTGCGCTGCGCTGCAGTACTTCGGGCATTCGTGCACGGATGGCTTGGCCTCCGCCGCAACCGCACACCACATGCAACTGTTCAAGTTCCAGGCACTGCCAGTCCCGTTGCATCAGGTCGGGCGGTACAAGTGCTGCGCCTTGTTCTGAAAGCAAACTCAAAATCACCCGACCTGCACCGGCATGCAGTGCGGCGGTGGCGGCCAACACAGCAGCACCGGTCATGCCCATGCCGTTCAAGGCCATGGGCTCTCCGCCGATGACGGCCACATCGCCATGGCTGCCTTTGTGGCTGGCGTGGCTTTTGGCGGCCGGTGCGCAGACCACATTCAGCCAGGCTTGCGGCGGTATGTCGCTGTGGTCTTCCTTGTGGCCCAGGCCTTCCAGCCAGATTTGGCCGCAGGCGTCACGCCCATGCCCCATGAACAAACCGGGTTTGGCGGCAATGAAGGTCAGCGTGTGCTTGGCGTGCACTGCCACCGCATCGGGGCCGCCCAACCATTGCCCGTTTTCGAGGTTCAAGCCCGTGGGCCCATCAAGCGCCAGCACTTGGCCAGGGCATTGCTGGATGGCCTGCACGCGGGCTTGCATGCCGGGGCTGAGTGCCCGATTGGCCCCCAATCCCAACAGTGCATCGATGCACAAATCCTGGCCATCCATGTTCTTTAGCCATGCCTCGGGCACGGTCGGTTGAATGGGAACGCCTGCAGCACTGGCCCGTTGCCAAGCCATGAGCGCATCGGGTGGCGCGTGTGCTGGAGACCCCATCCAGCTGACAACAACCTCTTTGCCCCACTGGTGCAAGTGCAAGGCGGCTTCCAGGCCATCACCTCCGTTGTTGCCTGGACCTGCGGCGACCCAGATGCGCCGGGCATGCGGGGCGATGGCCAAGGCCAGTCGGGCAGCGGCCAAGCCCGCAAGCTGCATCAAGGCTTGCGGTCGGTTGCTTTGCAAGCGGATTTCAAGTTGGCGCAGCGCATCTGGCCCGTACACAGGCCAACAAGATGTGCTGCACAGCTTTTGCATGGTTTTAATGCTTTTGCAACAAGGGTTCAAGCAACAAGGCCAGCTGCAAAATGGTGTCGTCGTGCATGGCGGCATGCCAGGCCATCAGGCCTACCGGCAACTCGCCAGGTGCATGGCAGGGCAGGGAAATGCCGCAACCATCCAGGGTGTTGACCACGCTGGTGTTGCGCAGCAGCAAACCATTGATCCGGAAAAATTCGGCATCTCGCTTGGCACCGGGGGCCACATCGCTGATTTTCGGGGCGGCAATGGGCGTGGTGGGTGACAAAACGGCGTCGTAACCCACCAAGGCCGTTTCCACCCGGCGAATCCAGTGCAGTCGCGCGCTGACCAGATCCATGTATTCGTGGGCTTTCATGCCGGAGCCGCGCAAAATGCGCTGGACCACCCGCGGGTCGTAGCGATCGCCATCGCGGGTCACCATGTCGCGGTGCCAGGCAAAACTCTCTGCGGGACTGAAGCCGCCCGTGCTCATCATCGGGGCAATCTCGTGGAGTTCGGCCAGGTTCAAGGTGTCAATCCGGGCCCCGGCTTGGCGCAGGGTTTTCAGGCTTTGCTCAAAGGCTTGGGTGACCGCGGTGTCCATGCCGTCTTGCATGAGGCTGGACACCACCGCCAAGCGGTAGTCTGACAGAGGGCGTTGGCCCTTGGGCACTTGTCGGCCAGCCAGAATTTCGTGGGCCAGGATGGTGTCACGCACTGTGCGCGTCATGGCGCAGACGGTATCGAGCGTGGTTGACAAGGGCACAGCGCCCTGCGTGGGCACCCGACGGGCTGTGCTCTTGAATCCGACAATGCCGTTCAAGGCTGCAGGCACCCGGATGGAGCCGCCAGTGTCTGAGCCGAGGCCAATGAATGCTGCGCCGGTGGCCACGGACACGGCAGCGCCCGAACTGGAGCCGCCCGGGGCGTAGCCCTCGCCCGGAGCGCCCACGACCTGGTCGCTCAGGGCGTCCCAGGCGGCCGGGGTGCCGTAATGGGGGTTTACGCCAACCCCTGAAAAGGCAAATTCGACCATGTTGGTGCGGCCGATCAGGCCGGCACCTGCTGCGCGCAAGCGGGCCACCGCAGGGCAATCTCTTGCCGCAGGGGGCTGGTTTTCCAAAACGACGGAGCCTGCTTTGGTCACCTGGCCTTGAATATCAAAAAGATCCTTGATCGACACGGCCAAACCAGCCAACGGACTTTGCGCGATTTTGGCCGTGGAGGCCGCATTTTGGAGTTGATCAGGGGTCAGTTGCATGAAAACATGCGCACACGCTGGACTTTGCGCTACGGCCAGACAGGCTTCGGCGACTGCTTGGGGCTGGATCGTGCCAGTCAGGATGGCTTGCCGGGTGGCGATCAGGTCAGCTTTCATGGGAGAGGGCACTTTCAGCAGAGTCAGGATGCTATAATCCTAAGGCTTTGCAGAGCGCGGCGGTTGTCTTTTGAGTGTCATGTCCAACATGGGCTCAAAACACCGGTTCAACGCACAAGCAAAGTTCATCCGCGAATCCGTCCCGTCAAGGTGTTGCGCGCAGTGTTTTTTGGCTGCATGCAATCAGTGGACTGGATTTTAGACCCAACCTTTGGAGTATTTTTATGTCCGTTACCATGCGCGAAATGCTGGAAGCCGGTGTCCACTTCGGTCACCAAACCCGCTTCTGGAACCCCAAGATGGCTCCCTTCATCTTCGGCCACCGCAACAAAATTCACATCATCAACCTGGAAAAATCGCTGCCGATGTTCCAGGATGCGATCAAGTTCGCCAAGCAGTTGTCTGCCAACCGCGGCACCATTCTGATGGTCGGCACCAAGCGTCAAGCTCGCGAAACAGTGGCCATGGAAGCCCAGCGCGCAGGCGTACCTTTCGTTGACCAGCGCTGGTTGGGCGGCATGTTGACCAACTTCAAGACTGTCAAGACCTCGATCAAGCGTTTGAAGGACATGAAAGCTCAGCAAGAAGTCGGCCTCGAAGCCTTAAGCAAGAAAGAACAGCTGATGTTCAAGCGCGAGATGGAAAAGCTCGAAAAAGACATCGGTGGCATCCAAGACATGGCTGCTTTGCCAGACGCGATTTTCGTGATCGACGTGGGTTACCACAAAATCGCCATCTCGGAAGCCAAGAAATTGGGCATCCCATTGATCGGTGTGGTGGACTCGAACCACTCGCCAGAAGGCATTGACTACATCATCCCCGGCAACGACGACTCGGCCAAGGCCGTGGCTTTGTACGCCCGTGGCATTGCTGACGCCATCATCGAAGGCCGTGCCAACGCGGTCAACGACGTGGTCAAGGCCGTGACCGAAGGCGCTGACGAATTCGTCGAAGAAGCCAACGCTTCTGCCTGAGTTCCCAAGACTCGATGAAAGGGGCTTTGTGGCCCCTTTTTTTTAATCTGACTTTTAGACTGAATACGGAGAAATCAAAATGGCTGCAATTACCGCAAGCATGGTCGCTGAACTGCGCGCAAAAACCGACGCCCCCATGATGGAGTGCAAAAAAGCCCTGACCGAAGCCGAAGGCGACATGGCCAAAGCCGAAGAGCTGCTGCGCGTCAAGCTGGGCACCAAGGCTGGCAAGGCCGCTTCGCGCGTGACCGCTGAAGGCGTCGTGACCAGCTTTGTCAATGGCACCACCGGCGCCATGATCGAAGTGAACTGCGAAACCGACTTCGTGACCAAGAACGACAGCTTCCTTGCCTTGGCCAATGCGGCTGCCAAGCTGGTCGCTGAGCACAACCCTGCCGACATCGCTGCTTTGGGCGAGCTGCCTTACAGCCAGGACGGTTTCGGCCCCACACTGGAAGAAGTGCGCAAGGGCCTGATCGGCAAGATCGGTGAGAACATGAGCTTCCGCCGCTTCAAGCGTGCCGCTGGTGCAGCCAAGATCGCGAACTACTTGCACGGCACCCGCATCGGCGTGTTGGTCGAGTACGAAGGTGACGAAACAGCCGCTAAAGATGTGGCCATGCACGTGGCTGCGATGAAGCCTGTGTCCTTGACCAGCGCCGAAGTGCCTGCCGATTTGATCGAAAAAGAGCGCTCGGTGGCTGCCGCCAAGGCTGCTGAGTCGGGCAAGCCTGCTGACATCGTGACCAAAATGGTCGAAGGCTCTGTTCAGAAGTACCTCAAAGAAGTGTCTTTGTTCAACCAGTCTTTCGTCAAGAACGACAAGCAAACCGTGGAGCAAATGCTCAAGGCCGCAGGCACTACCGTCAAGGCATTCACCTTGTACGTGGTGGGTGAGGGCATCGAGAAGAAAGTCGACGACTTTGCAGCCGAAGTGGCCGCACAAGTGGCCGCAGCACAAAGCGCAGCCTGAGTTTGCGCATTGCCCGAGTCATCCCCCAAGTTCACATTGATTTTCAAGGAGCCCACCATGTCCTCTGCCAAGCCAGCCTTCAAGCGCATCTTGCTCAAGCTGTCCGGCGAGGCCCTGATGGGGGATGATGCTTTTGGCATCAACCGTGCCACCATCGTGCGCATGGCCGAAGAGATCGCCGAGATCAATCGCCTGGGCGTGCAGGTCGCGGTCGTGATCGGCGGCGGCAACATCTTTCGCGGCGTTGCGGGTGGGTCTGTGGGCATGGACCGTGCCACAGCCGATTACATGGGCATGCTGGCGACCGTCATGAACTCCTTGGCCTTGGCCGATGCCTTGGACAAGGCGGGTCTGACGGCCCGTGTCATGTCCGCGATTGGCATTGACCAAGTGGTGGAGCCGTATGTGCGCCCCAAGGCCCTGCAATACCTCGAAGAGGGCAAGGTGGTGGTGTTCGCCGCAGGCACCGGCAACCCCTTTTTCACCACCGACACGGCCGCCGCTTTGCGGGGTGCCGAGATCGGTGCCGAAATGGTGCTCAAAGCCACCAAAGTGGATGGTGTGTATTCAGCCGATCCCAAAAAAGACCCCACTGCCACGCGTTACAGCGAAATCAGTTTCGACGAAGCGATTTCACGCAATTTGGGCATCATGGATGCCACGGCCTTTGCCCTTTGCCGTGACCAGAAGCTGCCCATCAAGGTTTTTTCAATCATCAAAAATGGGGCTTTGAAGCGCGTGGTTTTGGGCGAAGACGAAGGCACATTGGTATACGCTTGAACCCTGTTCTGTTGAGGAGAACTTCATGACGATTGCAGACATCAAAAAAACAGTTGAAACCAAAATGGACCAGTCCATTGCGGCATTCAAGAACAACCTGACCAAAATCCGCACGGGCCGAGCCAACCCTGCTTTGTTGGACACCATTCATGTGGACTATTACGGCTCCATGGTGCCGCTGTCGCAGGTGGCCAATGTGTCCTTGCTGGATGCGCGCACCATCAGCGTTCAGGCTTGGGAAAAAAACATGGCGGCCAAGATTGAAAAGGCGATTCGTGAAAGCGATTTGGGTTTGAACCCAGCCTCCATGGGCGAGTTGATTCGTGTCCCCATGCCACCGATGAGCGAAGAGCGCCGCAAGGAAATGACCAAATTGGCCCGTACCGAGGGCGAAAACGCCAAAATTGCTGTGCGTAATTTGCGCCGTGATGCCAACGAGTCGGTGAAAAAACTGGTCAAAGACAAACTGGCGTCCGAGGACGATCAGAAACGTGCAGAAACCGATGTGCAAAAATCCACCGACAAGCGGATGCAGGAAATTGATCAATTGGTGACTGCCAAGGAACAAGAGATCATGGCGGTCTGAGCACCGATTGAAGCCGTGGCTTTTCCCACGGTCTGAATGGCCGCCCATTGGCGGCCTTTTTTTTGGAGTCAGCATGCTCAAGCAAAGAGTCATCACTGCCCTGGTTTTGTTGGCCTTGTTGTTGCCAGCCTTGTTTGCGTCCGTGTCTTGGCCCTTTCTGGTGCTGACCTTGGTCTTGATCACGGCTGGAGCCTGGGAATGGGGTCGATTGAATGGCCTGTCGCTTGGGGGGCAATGGCTTGGGGCTTTGATTTGTCTGGGGGCCTGTTGGTTGGCCGACAGGGTTGGGTGGACTCAAACCACGCCCCCCCAGGTTTGGTTGCTGGCCGGTTCGATGTGGGTTTTGTTGGGGGCCTGGATGATCCGGCGTGGTGTCGGCGGCTGGGCCCTGTGGCCTCAGAATTTGCGTTGGGTGGCGGGGCTGGTTCTGCTGGCACTGGCTTGGCTGGCCATGGCGCAGGCTCATCACAGGGGGGTGAATTTCCTGCTGTCGGTGCTGGTGCTGGTGTGGGCAGCGGATGTTTTTGCGTATTTCTTTGGCCGGGCTTTGGGAGGGCGCTGGATTGCCGTCAAATTAGCGCCCAGTATCAGCCCTGGCAAAAGCTGGGAAGGCGTTTTTGGCGGCATGCTGGGCGTTTTTCTGGTGGCTTTGGCTTGGGCCGCTTTCGATCGGCAGGTGCAAGCCCAGCAGCCCAGTTTTTACACCTTGCTGCTGGCCAAAGGCTGGATTTTGGCGATGCCCGCCTTGCTGTTCATGTGCGCCATGAGTGTGGTGGGTGACCTGGTGGAGTCCTTGGTCAAGCGCAGCGCCGGCATGAAAGACAGTTCGGGTTTGCTGCCGGGGCATGGTGGTGTCCTTGACCGTGTAGACGCCTTGCTGCCGACCTTGCCATTGGCGATGATGCTGGTGGCTTGGCTTTGATCTGGAGACGATATTCATGACTACACCACAAAGCATCACCATTTTGGGCTCTACGGGCTCGATTGGCACCAGCACACTCGATGTGTTGAGTCGGCACCCACAAGCCTACCGCGTTCATGCGCTGACGGCTTCAAGCCAGGTAGATTTGATGTTGGCGCAATGCGCCAAGTTCAAACCCGTTGTGGCCGTGATGGCACACGAGTCGGCAGGGCGTCAGTTGGCAGACAAAGTCAAGGCCGAGGGCTTGCCCGTCCAGGTGCGTTGGGGTGTGCAGGCGTTGATTGATGTGGCGTCTCACCCGGAGGTGGATGCCGTGATGGCCGCGATTGTGGGCGCAGCCGGCTTGCCCCCTTGCATGGCGGCCGCCCGCGCGGGCAAACGGTTGCTTCTGGCCAACAAAGAGGCCTTGGTGGTTGGCGGCGAGGTTTTTCTGGAGGCCGTCCGCGAAGGAGGGGCTCGGTTGCTGCCGATTGACAGCGAACATTCCGCTATTTTCCAGTCCTTGCCTGAAGACCCCTCGACATGGCAAAGTCGTGTCCAAAAAATCATTTTGACGGCCTCTGGCGGACCTTTTCGCAGCCGTGATCCTTTGACTTTGAAAGACGTCACACCTGAGCAGGCTTGCGCCCATCCCAATTGGGTCATGGGCCGCAAAATTTCGGTCGATTCCGCCACCATGATGAACAAGGCACTGGAGGTGATTGAGGCGCGGTACCTGTTTGGCCTTCAGCCTGAGCAGCTGGAGGTGGTGATTCACCCGCAAAGCGTGATCCACTCCATGGTTCAGTACCAGGACCATTCGGTGGTGGCCCAGCTGGGGACGCCCGACATGCGAGTGCCCATTGCCTACGGATTGAGCTGGCCTGAAAGAATGGTTTCGGGGGCCAGTGCACTGGACTTTCATGCCTTGCCAGCCATGACCTTTGAGTCCATGGATGAGCCAGGGCATCTTCAGCGCTTTCCGGGTTTGAAGCTGGCATGGGAAACTTTGAAGGGTGCTCCTGGCAGTTGCGCGGTCCTGAATGCAGCCAACGAAGTGGCGGTAGACGCATTTTTGAATCGGAAAATCCGTTTCGATCAGATCCATGCGGTCAACCGCCAGACGTTGGATGCGTGGGCCTTTGATGCGCCCAAAAATCTGGGCGATTTGATTGAACTCGATACTCTGAGCAGGCAGGCGGCGCATCAAGTGGTGGCCGGACTTGTTTAAGTGATCGATGCTGGTTGGATGCGGGAATTTACATCGGATCCGAAGAAGTACTGATGTATTATCTTTGTAAGATTTGGCGTGACCCTTTCTTTTAGAGGTCGGGCTTGGTTCAGAGTCCCCTGGTTTGGTTTTTTGCCCCCACAGTTTTGCTTGTTTTCAAGGCTTGGTGTTGAACCCATGATGGCCTTGATTTTTCTGCGATAGCACCATGAATTTTTCTGATATTCGTTCATTTGTTTTGCCGACCGCCTTGAAAGTATTGGGTTGTGCTTTGGTGAGCCTGCCCGCTTGGGCCGTGGATCCCTTCACGGTACGCGACATTCGGGTGGAGGGTTTGCAACGCATTGAACCCGGTACGGTGTTCGCTTCTTTGCCTTTTCGCGTGGGGGATCGTTATTCAGACGATCAAGGCGCTGCGGCCATTCGAGCGCTGTTCGCTTTGGGCTTGTTCAAGGATGTTCGGCTGGAAACGCAGGGCGATGTCCTGGTGGTGGTGGTCGAGGAGCGGCCCTCTGTGGCGGCCGTGGAGTTCATGGGGCTCAAGGAATTCGACAAGGATGTGCTCACCAAGGCTTTGAAGGATGTGGGCCTGTCGGAGGGGCGGCCTTACGACAAAGCCTTGGCAGACAAGGCTGAGCAGGAACTCAAGCGCCAATACATCAGCCGAAGCTTGTACGGTGCGCAAGTGGTCACGACGGCCACACCACTTGACCGCAATCGCGTCAATTTGACTTTCACAATCACCGAAGGCGGGCCAGCCAAAATTGGCCAGATCGAGATAGTCGGCAACAAGGTGTTTTCAGACGACAGTTTGCGCGATCTGTTCAATCTGGACACCGGCGGCTGGATGAGCTGGTACACAAAGTCTGACCGCTATTCACGCACCAAGCTCAACGCCGATCTGGAAGCTTTGCGATCCTATTACCTTGCGCGTGGTTTTCTGGAGTTCCGCATTGACTCGACCCAAGTGGCCATGTCGCCCGACAAGCAGGAAATGGCCATCACGATCAATATCACGGAAGGCGAGCGATTTGTGGTCTCTGGCGTCAGGCTGGAAGGCAATTACCTGGACAAGGACGATGAGTTCAAAGCCTTGGTCAAAATCGGTGTGGGCCAGCCCTACAACGCCGAGACCGTCGCAGAAACCACCAAGGCCTTCACCGACTATTTCGGCAAATTTGGTTTCGCTTTTGCGCGTGTGGATGTCAAGCCGGAAATTGACCGCCTGAACAACCGCGTGCAGTTCGTTTTGCAGGCTGAGCCTTCACGTCGTGCCTACGTTCGTCGCATTCAGGTTGCTGGGAACAATCGAACCCGTGATGAAGTGATTCGTCGTGAATTTCGACAACTCGAAGCCGCCTGGTACGACGGCGACAAAATTCGATTGTCTCGTGACCGCGTCGACCGGCTGGGTTATTTCACCGAGGTCAATGTGGAAACTGTTGAAATTCCCGGTGCAGCCGATCAGGTGGATCTCTTGTTCACGGTCGCTGAAAAACCCACTGGCAGCATCTCCTTGGGGGCAGGTTTTTCCTCGACGGAAAAGGTGGCACTGAGTTTTGGCATTCGCCAGGAGAACGCTTTTGGTTCTGGCAATTACCTGGCCGTTGAAGTCAACACCAGCAAGTACAACCGCAATTTGGTGCTGAGCACCACGGATCCGTATTTCACCCAGAACGGCATTTCTCGAACCTTGGATGTCTTTCACCGCACAACGCGGCCCTACCTTGGCGCAATTGACGCGTACAGTTTGATCAATACGGGTGTCGGTTTGAGGTTTGGCATTCCCGTTACCGAGACAGACACGGTGTTTCTGGGGATGAACGCTGAACAAACTGAAATCAAGGCAGGAACAGGTTTGCCTATTGAATACCAAGAATATGCCGATAAATTTGGGCAAGTGAGCACGGCATTGCCATTGACCGTGGGCTGGGCACGCGATCGCCGTGACAGTGCGCTTGTTCCCACGCGTGGATCTTTGCAGAGGTTCAATGCCGATGTCAGTGTGGCGGGGGATGTGCGCTACATGCGTGCCAATTATCAATTTCAGCAGTATTTTCCGATCACAAAAAACTATACGTTTGCACTCAATACGGACGTGGGCTGGGGTGAAGGTCTCAAGGGCCAGGATTACCCATTGTTTAAAAACTTCTATGTCGGTGGCTTGGGCAGCGTCAGGGGGTTCGAGCAATCTACTTTGGGGCCCGCATCAAAAACCTCCGGAATTTATCTGGGCGGGCCTAAAAAGTTGGTATTTAATGCCGAATTCATCACACCCTTCCCGGGTGCGGGCAACGACAAGACGCTTCGCTTATTTGCCTTTACGGATGTTGGACGCGCTTTTGGACAGGATGAACAGGTGTCTTTGGGTGACTTGCGCGCCTCGGCAGGCCTTGGCTTGAGCTGGATTTCGCCAATGGGCCCATTGCGCTTTTCTTTGGCCAAGCCTATCCGGCAGCAGACTGGCGATAGAATTCAGCGACTTCAATTCCAAATCGGAACTTCCTTCTAATGAAAACCTTGCGTCAATATTTTTCTGTGACATTGCTGGCAGGAGCAGCTGTTTGGGGCAGCATGGCCCATGCTCAGGACTTCAAGTTGGGTTTTGTCAATACTGAGCGTATTTTTCGTGAAGCGGCTACGGCCAAGCAGGCCCAAGCCAAGCTGGAACAGGAATTTTCCCGTCGCGAAAAAGAATTGGTCGATACGGGAAACAACCTCAAGCTGGCTTCTGAAAAATTTGAGCGCGAGGCTCCAACTTTGGCAGAGTCGCAACGCACAGCCCGCCAAAAGCTATTGATCGAGCAAGACCGTGAGTTCCAGCGCAAGCGTCGTGAATTTCAGGAAGACCTCAACGCGCGCAAAAACGAAGAGCAGCAAATTGTGGTCGAGCGTGCCAATCGGGCGGTCAAGCAAGTGGCCGAGTCTGAAAAATACGATGTGATTTTTCAGGAAGCGGTTTACATCAACCCCAAGCACGACATCACAGAAAAAGTCATCAAGGCGCTCAACGCCTCTGTTGGCAAGTAACGCCTCGACCGGTTTGACACTGTGTCGCTGACGCTGGGCACCATCGTTGATCGCCTGGGTGGTCGTTTGTCGGGCGGTGTCGATCGTGTGATCGAAGGCTTGGCCCCCTTGCAAAATGCAGGGCCTGAGCAAATCAGCTTTCTCAGTCACCCCAAATACCAAAGTCAACTGTCAGACAGCCGGGCGGGTTGCGTGATTGTTTCGCCGGCGTTTGAAGCACTTGCGTCTGGTAAGCCTTCGTGCATTGTGGTGGACGACCCTTATCTTTATTTCGCACGCCTGACCCGTCTGTGGAAGCACATGCACCAACAGTCTTCAGGACCACGCATCCATCCCACTGCCGTCATCGACGCTGAAGCACGCGTGGCCGATGATGCCGTGATCGGTCCTTTGTGCGTGGTCGAGCGTGGCGCTCAGGTCGGTCCAGGTACGGTGCTCAAATCCCGGGTCACGCTCAGTGAGGGCTGCAGCATTGGTGCGCGTTGCCTGGTTCATTCGGGCGTGGTCATTGGTGCAGACGGTTTCGGTTTTGCATTGCACCAAGGGCAATGGGAAAAAATTGAGCAATTGGGGGCGGTCCGTATCGGCGACGATGTGGAGATCGGTGCCAACACCTGCATTGACCGCGGGGCGCTGGACGACACCGTGATTGAAAACGGCGTCAAGCTCGATAATCTCATCCAGATTGGCCACAACGTACACATTGGTGCGCACACGGCCATGGCTGGTTGTGTGGGGGTGGCAGGCAGTGCGCGCATCGGTGCGCATTGCACGGTAGGTGGTGGTGCGGTTGTCTTGGGCCATTTGACACTGGCCGACCATGTGCACATTTCTGCAGCCTCGGTGGTCACGCGTTCCATTCTTCAGCCTGGCCAATATACCGGCATGTTCCCGTTGGACTCCAATGCCAATTGGGAAAAAAATGCGGCGAGCCTGAAACAACTTTCTCGATTGCGCGAGCGCATCAAGACGCTTGAGACCAATCTTCAAAATAACAAGGAAATCTGATCATGATGGACATCCACAAAATTCTCAAGCAGCTGCCGCACCGTTATCCGATCCTGCTGGTTGACCGCGTACTGGAAATTGAAAAGGGCGTGCGCATCAAGGCACTCAAGAACGTGTCGATCAACGAGCCCCACTTTCAAGGCCATTTCCCACACCGACCTGTGATGCCGGGGGTGTTGATCCTGGAGGCGTTGGCTCAGGCGGCGGCCTTGTTGGCTTTTGACACGCTCGGTGAGACGCCCGATGACCAGACGGTTTATTACTTTGCAGGCATCGATGGTGCCCGTTTCAAACGTCCCGTAGAGCCAGGAGATCAGCTGGTTCTGGAGGTGGAGCTGGACAGGATGAAGGCGGGCATTTTCAAATTCAAGGCCCGAGCCAAGGTGGGTGATGACATCGCGACCGAGGCCGAGCTGATGTGCACCATGCGGAAAATTCCACAGGCTTGAGTGTCATGAGCAAGATCCATCCCACGGCCATCATCAGTCCCGGTGCCGAGCTGGACAGTTCGGTGTCGGTCGGCCCCTACAGCGTGATTGGTCCCCATGTGCGCATTGGTGCTGGCACCACGGTGGCCAGCCATTGCGTGATTGAAGGACACACCACCATTGGCCGAGATAACCGGATTTTCCAGTTCAATTCTCTGGGGGCTGTACCCCAGGACAAGAAGTACAACAACGAGCCTTGCGAGTTGGTGATCGGCGACCGCAACACGATCCGTGAATTTTGTACCTTCAACATCGGCTCGCCCGGTGATCGGGCGGTCACTTCGGTGGGCCATGACAACTGGATCATGGCCTATGTGCACTTGGCGCACGACTGCCAGGTGGGTAACCATACGATTTTTGCCAACAACACACAGCTTGCCGGGCATGTGGTGGTCGATGACTGGGTGATTCTGGGTGGCTTCACTGTCGTGCACCAGTTTTGCCGCATTGGCGCGCACAGCTTCACGGCCATGAATTCGCTGCTGTTTGCCGACCTGCCGCCCTTTGTGATGGCGCAAGGCCAGCCCGCCAGTGCCCGCTCAATGAATTTCGAAGGTTTGCGTCGCCGTGGTTTTTCGCCAGAACGCATCGCTGCGGTCAAAGCCATGCACAAAGCGCTTTACCGTGATGGCTTGTCTTTGGCCGATGCGATGTCCCGAATTGCGACATTGAGCGATAAAACGCCGGATGCCGCAGCAGACGTGAAAATGATGCTCGACTTTTTGGGCAGTGCATCGCCTCAGCGCGGAATCGTGCGTTGACCACGGACGTTTTAAACAGCGCTCGCCAAGCCCCTTCGGGGGCTTTGTCCTTTGCCATGGTGGCAGGGGAGGCTTCGGGCGATTTGTTGGCCAGTTTGTTGATACAGGGCTTGCAATCCCGATGGCCGCAGGCTAAAGGCCATGGCATCGGGGGGCCGCGCATGGCAGCGCTCGGTTTTGACGCTTGGTGGCCGCACGAGCGCCTGGCGGTGCGGGGCTATGTGGAAGTGTTGCGCCACTACCGCGGCATTGTGGCCATTCGGGAGCAACTCAAGCAGCGCTTGCTGGGCCAGCCGCCGGACGTGTTCATTGGGGTGGATGCGCCAGACTTCAACCTGGATCTGGAAGCGAGGCTGAAGGCTGCAGGCATCCCGACGGTTCATTTTGTTTGTCCCTCCATCTGGGCATGGCGGCCTGAGCGCATCGAAAAAATCCGGCGAAGTGTGGACCACATGCTGTGCATTTTTCCGTTCGAACCCGAGTTGCTGGCCCGAGCGGGCATTGAAGCGACATATGTGGGACATCCCTTGGCGCAAACCATCCCGATGGTGCCCGACCGTCAGGCTGCGAGGGCTGCTTTGGGGCTGGACCCTGAGCGGCAGGTCGTGGCCTTGTTGCCTGGCAGTCGCCGTTCGGAAATCGAACACCTGACACCCCGGTTCATTCGCGCTGCGCAATTGATGCAGCGGCAAAACCCTTCGCTGCAGTTTGTGTTGCCCGCCATTCCCGGTTTGATGCCTGAGTTGCAGAGCCTGGTGCAGGCAGCAGGTGGCTTGCCCGGCTTGCAGCTGCTCAAGGGGCAGTCCCATCAGGCATTGGTCGCCTGCGATGTGACCTTGATCGCCAGCGGCACTGCCACCCTGGAGGCGGCCTTGTTCAAACGCCCTATGGTGATCGGCTACCACATGAACTGGATCAGCTGGCAGATCATGAAGCGTCAAAAGCTGCAGCCTTGGGTAGGTTTGCCCAACATTCTTTGCGAAGATTTCGTGGTGCCCGAGTTTTTGCAGGACCAATGCACCCCGCAAGCCCTGGCCAAGGCCACATTGGCCTGGTTATCGCAGCCCGAGCGCGTCGATGCCTTACAGTCCCGATTCCAGCAATTGCATCTGACTTTGCAGCGGGATACCGCCAAGTTGTCTACACATGCCCTCGAAAAAGTCCTGGGTGCCTGAGCAGGCACCGCTCAATTTTGGCGTCCCCGGCCTGACCGCTGGCGTGGACGAAGCTGGGCGTGGCCCGTTGGCGGGGCCGGTGGTGGCTGCGGCAGTGATCCTGGACGATTTGAAACCCATTGCGGGTCTGAATGATTCCAAAAAATTGACGGCCAAGCGACGCGAGCGGCTGTTTGACGAGATCAGAGCGCGCGCTTTGTGTTTTTCAATTGCACAAGCCAGCGTGGAAGAAATTGACCAGCTCAATATTTTGCAAGCCACCCTGTTGGCCATGAAGCGTGCGGTGGAGGGTTTGCGCCTCAAACCCCAAATGGTGTTGGTCGATGGCAACCGCTTGCCTGCGCTGGACATTCGGTCAGAAGCCATTGTGCAAGGTGACGCCCTGGTGCCCGCCATCTCTGCGGCGTCGATTTTGGCCAAGGTACACCGCGACCATTTGTGCGCTCAGATGCATGAACGCTACCCCCTTTACGGATTTGATCGACACAAGGGTTACGGCACCGCGCAACATTTGGCGGCTTTGCAGGCGCATGGCCCGGTCGAATGCCATCGCATGACGTTTGCGCCGGTCACCAGGAGTTTGCGATGAACTTGATTACCTCGCGTGACAACCCTCAAGTCAAAGCCCTGCGCCGCCTGGTGCAAGACAGCACAGGCTACCGAAAGGCAGGACGGTTCTGGCTGGAAGGCGATCATCTGTGCCGTGCGGCCCTAGAGCGCGGGGTGCGGCCCGACCAAGTGGTGCTCACAGAGTCATTCTGGACAGAGCAGGGGCCGCGTTGGTCCGGTTTGGGCGACCAATTGATCGTGATGCCAGATGCGTTGTTTGCCAGCTTGAGTGGTCTGGAGTCCCCCGCACGCATGGGTTTTGTGGTTGCCTGGCCATCCGAGAACACGCTGCAAGCTGATGCATCCACCGTGGTGCTGGACCGCTTGCAGGACGCGGGCAATGTGGGGGCCATTTTGCGTTGCGCCGCTGCATTTGGTTACCGACAGGTCTTGGCGATCAAGGGGACCGCCGCCTTGTGGTCACCCAAGGTGCTTCGTGCCGGCATGGGCGCGCATTTTGGCCTGCATTTGCTTGAGTCGGTCAGCGAGGACGATGTGTCTTTGCTCAAGGTACCAGTGCTGACCACCAGTTCTCACGAAGGGCCTTTTTTGCATGAATTGTTGCAACGCGGTCAATTGTCGGCTCAGTGCGCTTGGGTCTTCGGTCATGAAGGGCAGGGCGTGAGTTCGGCTTTGATGGCGCTGTCCCGGCAAAAAGTCAGAATTGCCCAGCCAGGCGGGGAGGAGTCCCTGAACGTGGCCACTGCGGCGGCCATTTGTCTGCACGCCAGTGCAACGGCTTCCATTTGAGGGCTTGACCTGTCTGTTGAGGGGGGCTTGGAGTCAGGGTTTTCGAGCGGTCCTCAGCTATAATGAGAGGCTTTCCCGCATCAACCTGTACGCCACAGTCCATCCCAGGCCCCATCCTCGAACAAGCAGCCAAAAAGAGATCACATCTCTGGTGAGTGCTGAGGCGTACCCGAACTATTCCGGAGAACCCAGTGCTTTTGTCTCTTCAGGGAACCTTCCCGCCCGCCATCCTGGCGCTCGCAGACGGCACGGTCTTTATCGGCAACTCGATTGGAGCCACCGGCTCCACAGTCGGCGAAGTGGTGTTCAACACCTCGCTCACCGGCTACCAGGAAATCCTCACCGACCCCAGCTACTGCCAGCAGATCGTCACTTTGACGTACCCGCACATCGGCAACTACGGCGTCAACACGGAAGACATCGAAGCCGACCAAGTCCATGCTGCAGGTTTGATCATCAAAGATCTGCCATTGATCGCGAGCAACTTCCGCTCCAGCCAAACCTTGTCGGCCTATTTGACAGATGCCGGTACCGTGGCCATTGCCAACATCGACACCCGCCAGCTGACCCGCATTTTGCGCACCAAGGGTGCCCAAAACGGTGCCATTGTCGGCTTGGCCAAAGGACAGCAAGTCACGCAGGCTGTGATCGACCAGGCCGTGGCAGCGGCCAAAGGCGCACCCAACATGGCTGGCCTCGATCTGGCGCAAAAGGTCACCGTGTCCAAGTCGTATGAGTGGACGCAAACCGAGTGGACCTTAGGCGCAGGGTATGGCACGTTGACTGAACCGAAGTTCCATGTGGTCGCGTATGACTTTGGCGTGAAGAAAAACATCTTGCGCATGTTGGCCGAGCGCGGCTGCAAAGTCACCGTGGTGCCCGCTAAAACGCCTGCGGCAGAAGTGCTCAAGCACAAGCCCGATGGCATCTTCTTGTCCAACGGCCCTGGCGACCCGCAGCCTTGCGACTACGCGATTGCTGCGGCCGCAGAGTTGATCGAGACCGGCATTCCCACATTCGGCATTTGCTTGGGTCACCAGATCATGGCCTTGGCCAGCGGTGCCAAGACGTTCAAAATGAAGTTTGGCCACCACGGTGCCAACCACCCTGTGAAAGACCTCGACTCTGGCCGCGTGTCCATCACCAGCCAAAACCACGGTTTCGCTGTGGACGAAAAATCGTTGCCCGCGAACCTGCGCGCCACACACGTGTCCTTGTTTGACGGCACGCTGCAGGGCCTGGCCCGCACCGACAAGCCCGCGTTCTGCTTTCAGGGTCACCCTGAGGCATCGCCCGGCCCCCACGACATTGCTTACCTTTTTGACCGCTTCATCAAACTGATGGAGGCGAAATAACATGCCAAAGCGCACCGACCTCAAAAGCATCCTCATCATTGGCGCCGGCCCGATCATCATTGGTCAGGCTTGCGAATTTGACTATTCCGGCGTGCAGGCTTGCAAAGCTTTGCGCGAAGAGGGCTACAAAGTCATCCTGATCAACAGCAACCCTGCCACGATCATGACCGACCCGGCCACAGCAGACGTCACCTACATCGAACCCATCACTTGGCAAACGGTTGAGAAGATCATTGCCAAAGAGCGTCCCGATGCGATCTTGCCCACCATGGGCGGCCAGACGGCGCTGAACTGCGCTTTGGACTTGTGGCACAACGGTGTGCTCGAAAAGTACAAGGTCGAGCTGATTGGCGCGACGCCCGAGGCCATCGACAAAGCCGAAGACCGTCTGAAGTTCAAAGACGCCATGACCAAGATCGGTCTGGGTTCCGCGCGCTCGGGCATCGCCCACAGCATGGAAGAAGCTTGGGATGTGCAAAAGACATTGGGCTTCCCCACAGTCATCCGCCCCAGCTTCACCCTGGGTGGCACGGGCGGCGGTATTGCTTACAACCCCGAAGAGTTTGAAGTCATTTGCAAACGCGGTCTGGAGGCTTCGCCCACCACCGAGTTGTTGATTGAAGAATCTTTGCTCGGCTGGAAAGAGTATGAGATGGAAGTGGTGCGCGACAAGGCGGACAACTGCATCATCATCTGCTCGATCGAAAACCTGGACCCCATGGGTGTGCACACCGGTGACTCGATCACCGTGGCACCTGCACAAACCCTGACCGACAAGGAATACCAGATCTTGCGCAACGCCTCTCTGGCGGTGCTGCGCGAGATCGGTGTGGACACGGGCGGCTCGAACGTTCAGTTCTCCATCAACCCCAAAGACGGCCGCATGGTCGTCATCGAGATGAACCCCCGCGTGTCGCGTTCGTCGGCATTGGCTTCCAAGGCGACGGGTTTTCCGATTGCCAAAGTGGCGGCCAAGCTGGCTGTGGGCTACACGCTCGACGAGCTGCGCAACGAAATCACGGGCGGTGCTACCCCCGCATCGTTCGAGCCTTCGATCGATTACGTGGTCACCAAGATCCCGCGTTTTGCGTTCGAGAAATTCCCAACCGCCGACAGCCGCTTGACCACCCAAATGAAATCGGTGGGCGAGGTGATGGCCATGGGCCGTACCTTCCAGGAGTCGTTCCAGAAAGCCCTGCGCGGTCTGGAAGTCGGCGTGGACGGCATGAACGAAAAAACCCAAGACCGCGAAGTGCTCGAAAAAGAACTGGGTGAGCCCGGTCCTGAGCGCATCTGGTATGTGGGCGATGCTTTCGCCATGGGCCTGAGCGTGGACGAGGTGTTTGCCTTGACCAAGATCGACCCCTGGTTCCTGGTGCAGATCGAAGAGATCGTCAAGATCGAGTTGGAACTCGAAACCACCACGCTGGAAGCGATCACCGCCGACGAGCTGCGTGCGCTCAAGAAGAAAGGCTTCTCGGATCGCCGCTTGGCCAAGTTGCTCAAAACGACCGAGCACGTGGTGCGCGCGCGCCGCCATGCCCTGAACATTCGCCCTGTTTACAAGCGCGTGGACACCTGTGCGGCTGAGTTCTCGACCGACACCGCCTACTTGTATTCGTGCTATGAAGGCAATGGTGATACCTTCGGTGTGGGCGCTGCTGAATGCGAAGCCGAACCCACGACCAACAAGAAAATCATGGTCTTGGGTGGCGGCCCGAACCGCATTGGTCAGGGCATCGAGTTCGACTACTGCTGCGTTCACGCGGCCCTCGCCATGCGCGAAGACGGCTATGAAACCATCATGGTCAACTGCAACCCCGAGACCGTGTCGACCGATTACGACACCTCGGACCGTTTGTACTTTGAGCCGGTCACTTTGGAAGACGTGCTCGAAATCGTCGACAAGGAAAAGCCAACCGGCGTCATCGTTCAATACGGTGGTCAAACGCCTTTGAAATTGGCCTTGGACCTTGAGGCCGCTGGTGTGCCCATCATCGGCACCAGCCCCGACATGATCGACGCGGCCGAAGACCGCGAGCGTTTCCAGAAATTGCTGCAAGACCTCGGTCTGCGCCAACCGCCCAACGCCACCGCTCGAACCGAGCCGGAAGCGCTGGAAAAAGCCGCCGCCCTGGGCTACCCCTTGGTGGTGCGCCCCAGCTATGTGCTGGGTGGCCGCGCCATGGAAATCGTGCACGAGCAACGCGACCTGGAGCGCTACATGCGCGAAGCGGTCAAGGTGTCGCACGACTCGCCTGTGTTGCTGGACCGCTTCCTGAACGATGCGATCGAATGCGATGTGGACTGCTTGCGCGACCCCGAAGGCAAAACTTTCATCGGTGGCGTGATGGAGCACATTGAACAAGCGGGCGTGCACAGCGGTGACTCGGCTTGCTCGCTGCCGCCTTACTCGCTGTCGGCCGATACCGTGAACGAACTCAAGCGCCAATCGGCTGCGATGGCCGGTGCTTTGAATGTGGTGGGTTTGATGAACGTGCAGTTCGCCATCCAGAACATCGATGGTAAAGATGTCATCTATGTGCTGGAAGTGAACCCCCGTGCTTCACGCACCGTGCCTTATGTCTCCAAAGCCACAGGCATCCAGCTGGCCAAGGTCGCTGCGCGCTGCATGGCGGGTCAGACGCTGGCATCGCAAGGCATCACCAAAGAAGTTACGCCCCCTTATTTCAGCGTGAAAGAAGCGGTGTTCCCGTTCGTGAAGTTCCCAGGCGTGGACACCATTCTCGGCCCCGAGATGAAGTCGACCGGAGAAGTCATGGGCGTGGGCAAGACCTTTGGTGAAGCTTTTGTGAAGAGCCAAATGGGTGCAGGCACCAAGTTGCCACGCCCCACCAAGGCTGATGGCACGCCATCGGGCAAGGTGTTCATTTCGGTCAAGAACAACGACAAGCCCCGCGCCATCGAAGTGGCTCGCCAATTGGTGGCACAGGGTTTTGAGTTGATCGCGACCAAGGGGACGGCTTCTGCTATCCAGGCTGCCGGTGTGGCTTGTGCTACGGTCAACAAGGTGACCGAAGGTCGCCCGCACATTGTGGACATGATCAAGAACAACGAAGTGGTGCTGGTGATCAACACCGTCGAAGAGCGCCGCAACGCGATCGCCGACTCACGTCACATCCGCACCTCCGCTTTGCTCAACCGGGTCACCACCTTCACCACCATCGCTGGCGCGGAAGCGGCTGTTGAGGGCATGAAGTACATGGACCAGCTGGGTGTCATTTCCATCCAGGAAATGCACGCCCAACTGGTGGCCTGAACCCTCGCATTGCGTTCTGCCTTCCCGGCTGAGGGCAAGGCATAATGCAATCAATGACCGCCGAGTTTCAACCCTCGGCGGTTTGTTTTTGGAGAACTGAACATGTCAACCATCCCGATCACCAAACGAGGTGCTGAAAAGCTCAAAGATGAGCTGCATCGCCTCAAAACAGTGGACCGTCCCGGCGTGATTCAAGCCATTGCCGAAGCGCGCGCGCAGGGTGACTTGAGCGAGAACGCCGAATACGATGCGGCCAAAGACCGCCAAGGCTTCATCGAAGGCCGGATTCAGGAAATTGAAGGCAAATTGTCTGCCGCTCAGATCATCGATCCCGCATCAGTGGATGCGGGGGGGCGCGTCGTGTTTGGAACGACTGTTGAGCTGGAAGATGAGAGCACGGGCGAAGCCGTGACCTATCAGATTGTTGGCGAGGACGAAGCGGACTTGAAATTGGGCCTGATCAACATCAGCAGCCCCATTGCGCGTGCCTTGATCGGTAAAGAAGAAGGCGATGTGGCAGAAGTGCAGGCCCCGGGTGGTGTGCGTCGCTACGAAATCGTGGGCGTTTCGTACATCTGACAAACGACGAAGGCCGTTGTTGAACGGCCTTCGGTAAATATCTGGCCCAAGCCGGGCAGATGCGTGTCAGTCGTGACGACCTTTTTTAACTGATTTTTGCTTGGGCTTGGCCCGCTTGATCTGCCCTCCGGCAGCCAAGCGTTGGTTTCCCAATACGCGCACAGTTTTGACTTCGGGGCGTTGACCGCCGCGTGAACTGTATTTCAGGATTTTGAAGTCACGAGGACCGGCTTTGCGGTCTTCATCGGCTTCCTTGATCTTTTCGGGTTGGGGGCGCCAGAGGATCAGCAATTTGCCGATGTGCTGGATGGGCGCAGCATTGAGCTGGTCAGCGAGTTGGGCAAACATCGCTTCGCGTGCAGCGCGATCGTCGCCCAGAACCCGGATCTTGATCAAGCCGTGGGCGTTGAGTGCTGCTTCGGTTTCCTTGACGACGGCCGGCGTCAGGCCATCCCCGCCGATCATGACGACCGGATCAAGGTGGTGGGCATCGGCGCGAAAAACTTTGCGCTCGGCAGGTGTGAGTTGTATTTGGGGCATCCCCGTATTATCCCCGTAAGGACGCGAAAGAATGAAAGTCAAAACCAAAAGTAAAAAGGTCAACAAAGCTTGGTTGAATGACCATGTGAACGACACCTACGTGAAATTGGCCTTGAAAGAGGGTTACCGGGCGCGGGCGGCTTACAAGTTGAAGGAAATCGACGAAACCCTGGGTTTGATCCGTCCGGGCGATCTGGTGGTGGATCTGGGCTCAGCCCCAGGGGCCTGGAGCCAGTATTTGCGTCGTCGCTTGTCGCCCGATGGCGCGGCCGTAGGGGCGCTCAATGGCAGCATCATTGCGCTGGACATTCTGCCCATGGCCCCTGTGGAAGGGGTGCAGTTCATTCAGGGGGACTTCCGTGAAAACGAGGTGGCTGCCCAGCTGGAAGCTGCTCTGCAAGGGCGGCAGGCCGATGTGGTGGTGTCTGACATGGCCCCCAATTTGTCAGGTATCGAGTCTTCGGATGCTGCGCGAATTTTGCACTTGATTGAACTGGCAGTGGAATTTGCCCAAAACCACATGAAACCGCAGGGTGCTTTGGTGGTCAAGGTTTTCCACGGCAGTGGTTACAGCCAGATCGTCAAGATGTTCAAAGAGACCTTTAAAGTGGTCAAACCGATCAAACCCAAATCGTCCCGAGACAAGTCTTCGGAGACTTTTTTGGTCGGCATGGGCCTGATTCACGGCGTTTGATGTGGTAATTCCTGCCTTTTAGAGGGCCAAAACCCCATCCGGCTGACATGTAGGCCTTCCACAGGCCTAGAATAAGAACAGTCATTTTTTTCGATTGGAGCCTCTCTTGAATAACCCTTGGTTTTCCAAAATTGCCGTCTGGATGGTGATTGCCATGGTGCTGTTCACCTTGTTCAAGCAATTTGACAACCGTGGTGTCGCAGGTGCGAGTGCTATTGGTTACTCAGATTTTCTGGAAGAGGTTCGCGGTAACCGGATCAAGAGCGCCACCATTTCAGAGAGCCCTGGTGGCACCGAAATCCTGGCCATCACCAACGATGACCGCCGCATCAAGACCACCGCGACCTATCTGGATCGTGGCTTGGTGGGTGATCTGATCAACAGTGGCGTGAAGTTTGACGTCAAGCCCCGCGAAGAAGGTTCTTTGTTGATGACCTTGCTGGTCAGCTGGGGCCCCATGCTGTTGCTGATCGGTGTCTGGGTGTATTTCATGCGCCAGATGCAAGGCGGCGGCAAAGGCGGTGCCTTCAGTTTTGGCAAGTCCAAAGCCCGCATGCTGGATGAAAACAACAACCAGGTCACCTTCGCGGATGTGGCAGGGTGCGATGAAGCCAAAGAGGAAGTCAAGGAAGTCGTGGATTTCCTGAAAGACCCCCAAAAATTCCAGAAGCTGGGTGGTCGCATTCCTCGTGGTTTGTTGCTGGTCGGCCCCCCCGGCACCGGCAAAACCTTGCTGGCCAAGGGCATCGCCGGTGAAGCCAAAGTGCCTTTTTTCAGCATTTCGGGTTCCGATTTCGTCGAAATGTTCGTCGGTGTGGGCGCTGCCCGTGTCCGCGACATGTTCGAAAACGCCAAAAAGAACGCGCCTTGCATCATCTTCATTGATGAAATCGATGCGGTCGGTCGCCAGCGTGGCGCTGGTTTGGGCGGTGGCAACGATGAACGTGAGCAAACCCTCAACCAGATGCTGGTCGAGATGGATGGTTTTGAGACCAACTTGGGTGTGATCGTGGTCGCTGCCACCAACCGCCCCGACATTCTCGATGCCGCTTTGCTGCGCCCAGGTCGTTTTGACCGTCAAGTTTATGTGACCTTGCCCGACATCCGCGGCCGTGAGCAGATTTTGAATGTTCACATGCGCAAGGTGCCCATCGGCCAAGACGTCAATGCCGGTGTGATCGCTCGCGGCACGCCCGGCATGAGCGGTGCCGACTTGGCCAACTTGTGCAACGAAGCCGCTTTGATGGCCGCACGTCGCAACGCCCGTGTGGTTGAGATGGTGGACTTTGAAAAGGCCAAGGACAAAATCCTGATGGGCCCTGAGCGCAAGAGCATGGTCATGCCTGAGCATGAGCGCCGCAATACGGCGTATCACGAGGCCGGCCACGCTTTGATTGGCAAACTGCTGCCCAAGTGCGACCCTGTTCACAAGGTGACCATCATTCCTCGCGGCCGCGCCCTGGGTGTGACCATGAGCCTTCCAGAGCAAGACCGCTACAGCTACGACAAGGAGTTCATGCTGAACCAGATCAGCATGTTGTTCGGCGGCCGCATTGCCGAAGAAGTGTTCATGCACCAGATGACGACAGGTGCCAGCAACGACTTTGAGCGCGCTACATCGATTGCCCGCGACATGGTGATGCGCTATGGCATGACCGATGCTTTGGGCCCAATGGTCTATGCCGAGAACGAAGGCGAAGTGTTTTTGGGCCGCTCGGTGACCAAGACCACCAACATGAGCGAGTCCACCATGCAAAAGGTGGACATGGAAGTGCGCAGCATCATCGACGAGCAGTACAAACTGGCCCGTCGCTTGATTGAGGAGCACAGTGCCCAGATGCACGCCATGGCCAAAGCTTTGTTGGAGTGGGAAACCATCGACAAGGACCAGATCGACGACATCATGGCTGGCCGTGACCCTTTGCCCCCCAAGGACTGGACACCTCGCAATCCGCCAACGGGTGGCGGCAATGGTGGTGGAACCCCTGCAGTTCAACCGGAGCCAGCCACCACGGCGGCTTGATTTTTCTCGATCCACGCGACAAGAGCGGGGCCCTAGGGCCCCGTTTTTCATGGAATCCCTCTGATGCACACCGTTCACAGCCGCTCCGATACAGCCAAGCACTGGCAGACCTCCCGTTTTGATCTGGATCTGTCCCAGCCCCTGGTCATGGGCATTGTGAATGTCACGCCAGACTCTTTCTCTGATGGCGGTCAGCACGCTGAGACCGCCCAGGCCTTGCATCACGCAGAGCAACTGTTGCGCGATGGGGCCGACATTCTGGACATCGGTGCCGAATCCACACGCCCGGGGGCTGCAGTGGTGCCGTTGGCCGAGGAATTGGCCAGGTTGGAGCCTTTTTTGCGAGAAGCTGTTCGTTGGCAGGTACCGATCTCTGTCGACACTTATAAGCCCGAAGTGATGCAGGCCGCGCTGGATTGGGGGGTGGACATCATCAATGACATTTGGGCTTTGCGCCAGCCTGGTGCTCAGGAGGTCGTGGCGGCTCACCCAGGCTGTGGTGTGTGTTTGATGCACATGCACCGTGACCCCCAAACCATGCAGATCGAGACGATGGCGGGTGATGTGCTGACCGAGGTGGAAAGCTTTTTGCAGGCCCGTGTGGGCGTCTTGTTGGGCCTGGGTGTGTCCGCATCCCGCCTCATGCTGGACCCTGGCATCGGATTTGGCAAAACCGTGGCCCAGAATTTTCAATTGCTGGCCAGGCAGTCCGACTTGCTGCGTTTGGGCTATCCGGTCTTGGCGGGTTGGTCCAGAAAGTCGGCATTGGGTGCAGCGCTCAGCCAGGATGGTCGAGTGCCTGAGCCTGCTCAAAGGCAAGCGGCCAGTGTGGCAGCTGCCTTGTTGGCGGTGGAGCGGGGCGCATCCGTGGTTAGGGTGCACGATGTGCAGCAGACGGTGGAGGCGCTCAAAATTTGGTGTGCCATGAACCAGAACGCCGGTGTGTGCTGATGCGCTGAACCCCTTCGCTTGTCAGTTGTTCGAGTGGCTTGGACGGCTAAAATTCTTCGACTTATTACAAAAATCAGGATCGTTCATATGGCACGTCAATATTTCGGCACAGACGGCATTCGCGGCACGGTGGGTCAAAGCCCCATCACACCTGATTTTATTTTGCGCTTGGCGCACGCTGTGGGCCGTGTTTTGAAGTCCCAAGAAGCGCACCCGACGGTGCTGATCGGCAAAGACACCCGCATTTCCGGTTACATGCTGGAAAGTGCCCTGGAGTCGGGCTTCAATTCTGCGGGGGTCGATGTGGTGTTGTTGGGCCCGGTCCCCACCCCTGCCGTGGCTTATTTGACGCGCGCACAACGCGCTTCTTTGGGGGTGGTGATCAGCGCGAGCCACAACCCGTTTGCCGACAATGGCATCAAGTTTTTCAGTGCACAAGGCAAGAAGTTGCCAGACGCTTGGGAGGAGGCCGTGGAAGCGGCCTTGCTGGAAGATCCCGTTTGGGTGGATTCCGCCGCTTTGGGCAAAACCCGGCGACTGGACGATGCGGCTGGCCGTTACATCGAATTTTGCAAGAGCACCTTTTCGAATGACCTGACCCTCAAGGGTCTGAAAATCGTGGTGGATGCTGCCCATGGGGCGGCATACCAAATTGCGCCCAAGGTTTTTCATGAACTGGGCGCTGAAGTGATCGCCATCGGCTGTTCGCCCGATGGTCTGAACATCAACAAAGGCGTGGGTGCGACCCACCCTCAGGCACTGGTGCAGGCGGTGAAAGACCAGCGGGCCGATTACGGCATAGCCCTTGATGGTGATGCCGACCGGCTGCAATTTGTCGACGCAGGCGGACGACTCTTCAATGGGGATGAGCTCTTGTATCTGATGGTCTCTGACCGGCTGGCACGCGATGAAGCTGTGCCAGGTGCGGTGGGTACGCTGATGACCAATCTTGCGGTGGAAGTCGCCCTCAAACAGCGCGGTGTGCAGTTTGTTCGAGCCAAAGTTGGCGACCGTTATGTGCTGGAGGTCTTGCAGGACAAAGGTTGGTTGCTGGGCGGAGAGGGCTCAGGCCACTTGTTGGTCCTGGACAAGCACACCACGGGTGACGGCCTGGTCAGCGCCTTGCAGGTGCTGCAAGCCTGTGTAGGGAGCGGCCAGACCATGGCGCAGTTGCTGGAGGGCATCACCTTGTTCCCGCAAACCCTGATCAATGTACGCCTGGCACCGGGCTTTGACTGGGAAGGCCATCAGCCCTTGTGGGACGCCACCCGCGCTGCCGAGGCTGAGCTGGGCGATTCTGGGCGGGTGTTGATTCGCGCCAGTGGCACAGAGCCTTTGGTGCGCGTCATGGTGGAAGCGCGTGATGCCGATCAGGCGCGGCAATGCGCTGAACGCATTGCCGCCACCTTGGCCTGACGCGCAGGCTCAGTAAATCAGTCGCTCCGGCTTGATTTCCTGCAGGATGGTGGTGGCGATTTCTTCAATCGACTTGGTGGTGGTGGACAGCCAGCGGATCCCCGATCGGCGCATCATGGCTTCGGCTTCCGAGACCTCCATGCGGCAGTTTTCGATGCTGGCGTAACGGGAGTTGGGTCGGCGTTCCGCGCGGATTTCGGCCAGTCGGTCGGGATGAATGCTTAAGCCAAAGATTTTTTTGCGGTGCGGCACCAAAGCGGGCGGCAACTGGCGGCGGTCAAAGTCTTCCGGAATCAAGGGGTAGTTGGCCGCTTTCAGGCCATGCTGCATGGCCAGGTACAAGCTGGTCGGGGTTTTGCCGCTGCGGCTCACGCCCACCAAAATGACATCGGCCGATTCCAAATCCCGGTTCGACTGGCCATCGTCGTGGGCCAGCGAGAAATTGATGGCTTCGATCCGGTCGTGGTATTCCTTGCTTTTGCTCACATCCGAAAAACGCCCCACCCGGTGGTGCGACTTGATGCCCAGCTCGTTTTCAAGCGGGTTCACAAAAGTACCAAACATGTCCAGCAGCATGCCTTGACAGTGCTCTTGCAGCACTTTGAGCACATCCATGTTCACCAAGGTGGTGAACACGATCGGTTTGCTGCCCTCGGTGTCGGCTGTGTGGTTGATCTGCCGCACCGCCTGGTGGGCCTTGTCGATGGTGTCGGTAAACGGCAGGCGCACATGCCGGGTTTTCATGTCGAACTGGGCCAGGATGGCGTTGCCAAAAGTCTCGGCCGTGATGCCGGTGCCGTCAGAGACGAAAAATACGGTGCGTTTGGACATGCTGAGTGAAAGAAATTCAAAGGCCAAGGGCTGTCAAGCCCCTAAAATGAACCGATTATCCATGGCCCCGGTCCGCGCTGGCACAAGCAGAACAACACGTCCCCAGACCCGCCCCATGGCCCCCGGTT
>Ga0255139_1000027_pt1 | contig 67887 bp, 60 predicted proteins | sample Law_Colum_RepB_8_FD_188549 | JGI IMG/M metagenome (GOLD analysis project Ga0255139, IMG submission 188549) | Freshwater microbial communities from St. Lawrence River, New York, United States - Law_Colum_RepB_8d | ecosystem: Environmental > Aquatic > Freshwater > River | place: USA: New York...
GCTGAACGCTTGTCACCACTTCCACCCGAGTGGGCGTTGCTGAAGACATAGTCATATCCATGGTCGTATTCCTGTTTCTTAGTTTAAGGAATACCGACGGGACTGTGTTTCAGGGGGCTAACTCAATCATCGAAAACCAGTTGGAAAAGACCAACCACACGCACTTGGGCCAGATCCTCACCTACGCGGCGGGCACTGGGGCCAAGAAGGTGATTTGGGTGGCCGAGTCGTTCCGGCCCGAACATGTGGCGGCGCTGGAGTTTTTGAACCAGAACACCACCGAAGAGCTGAGCTTTTTTGCGGTGGAGGTGGAGCTGTGGCGCATTGGCGATTCGCCATTAGCGCCCAAGTTTGAAGTGGTGGCCAAGCCCAACGATTGGGCCAAGTCGGGCCGCGAGCAAACCCGCGTGGCAGCCAACGCCACACCCGCTAAGCAACGGCAGCTCAAGCTGTGGACCGAGCTGGTGGCCAAGATGGCCACAGCCGCGCCACAAATTAAACCGCAAAAGCCACAGCCCCAGCATTGGTTGAACATTTCCATTGGCCGCGCAGGCTTTGGCCTGAACCCCACCGCCAGCCACCGCGATGACCGGCTGGGTGTGGAGGTCTATATTGACCACGCCGAATCCAAAAAGATGTACCAAGCCCTCTTGGCGCAACGCTCCAGCATCGAGCAAGCCTTGGGCTTTGAGCTGGACTGGCAAGAACTGCCCGATGCCCACGCCTGTCGCATTGCCACTTGGCGACCGGGCAGCCCGATTGAAGACGAAGCCCAATGGGGCGCGTACCTCGACTGGTTTGTGCAGCGCATCGTCAAGATGAACGCGGTGTTCAGGCCGGTGATTCAGGCACTGGCTTGACGGGGGAAACTCCGGAGGAATGATGGCTGGGTGGATGATCGCCATCCGCTTTCAAATTAAAGCTGGCTTTAAAAGCATTGACGGCTATTAAAGAAATCTTTAATATCTTTTTTATGTATTAAAAAAATTGTATTTATGAAGCGCATAACTGGTACTTATGTCGTATCAATGACCTTGGGTGAGCCCGTGCGTGCGTTTGTTCCGCATGCACTGCCCCCTACGGAGCCGACACTCGCTGATTCAGTTTGGGCCACACACAATGATGCGGCGGTCATGGCTTTGCAGCGCCTGTCAGCGGTGGCTGGACTGGTGCCTTCCGTGGACTGGTTGCTTTACAGCGCCATTCGCCAAGAGGCGCTGATGACATCGCAAATTGAGGGCACGCAGGCCACCTTGGTTGATTTGTTTGACGAAGAGGCAGGCCTTGCCATCAGCAACACAGACGATGTGGAAGAGGTGACCAACTACTTGCAGGCGTTTCAGTGGGTGCAAACTCAGCTGAGAAGTCCGCAGGGCCTGCCCATCAGTGTGCGGCTGCTCAGCGAGGCGCATCTCCGCTTGCTGGATGGCGTTCGCGGTTCAGGCAAGCAGCCCGGTGAGCTGCGAAAGTCGCAAAATTGGATTGGTGGCACTCGGCCGGGCAATGCAGTGTTTGTGCCACCGCCAGCCGATCAAGTGCCCGCTTTGTTGGGTGATCTGGAGCGGTTTATTCATGCAGAACAAACAGCGTTGCCTGCCTTGGTGCGCGTGGCTTTGGTGCATGCTCAGTTTGAAACCATCCACCCATACCTCGATGGCAATGGCCGTATTGGGCGTTTGTTGATTGCCGCGTTATTGGAGCATTGGCAGTTGTTGCCTGAGCCCTTGATGTATCTGAGTGGCTACCTCAAGCAGCACCAGTCAGAGTATTACCGCCGTTTGTCGGCCATCCGTACGGATGGTGATTGGGAGGGGTGGGTGCAGTTTTTCCTGGAAGCGGTGCAGAACGCCGCTGCACAGTCAGAACGCGCCGTGGTGGCACTGGCCAGCTTGGTCGCCAATGACCGTCGGCGTTTGTTGGCACACCCCAGAGCCAATGCCGTGAGTTACCGCTTGTTTGAACTGCTGCCCACGATGCCACGCCTGTCTGTGGATCGGGTGTGCGAGGCGGTGCAGACCACGTTTCCAACGGCAAATACAGCGATCAAGCTACTGGAAGAATTGGGCATATTGACCGAGCTGACGGGTCAAAAAAAGAACCGTACTTTCAGTTACGCGGCTTACATCCAATTGCTCAGTCAATAAGTCAGCAGAGTGCGGATCAAATCATGACCGAAGACCAACTCGAACAAGAAGCATTGGGCTGGCTCGCCTCGATGGGCAGAAGAGTACAACATGCCGACTGACGCGTCGGGCCTGCCCGAGCGGGTATTGGTTGTCACAGATATTTAAAAAGGGAGAAATAAGAACATGTCCTTGCTCAAAACCGCCGTCTTTCTTGCATCCCGCTTTGAGGAGTTTGCTGATTTGCGCAAGCAACTCAAGGAACTGATCTCAAATTATCCGGTTGTGCAGTTTGCACCTATTGATCTCAATGATGGCAATGTCAGCCATCGCCCTCCGCTTGCCGAATGCTTGGGTAATGTGCGTCGGGCCGAATTCATGATTCTTTTGCTCGGTGATACCTACGGTAGCGTGGCACCGAAATCCGGCAAGTCCTTCACACACCTTGAGTACGAAGAGGCCATCAAGGAAGGTGCTGGCACCAGGGTGTTAGTGTTTGGGATTGGGGAGAGTTATCGTGGAAGCCGTACTCATTATTCAGATGATGAACGCTTGGCGGGTTGGCAAAAGCAAGTGGAAGAAAATCATACGTTGGGCTTCTTCGATCCGGAAACGCCGGTAGAGGCTATCGCCAGATCCATTTTCGAAAGACTCTTGGCAGCTCTGTACGAGATGCGTTTTGGGGAGTTTTCAGTCGATGGTCGTGGAGATATTCCTGACGACCTTTTTGACACTATCGAAGATGATTCATTATTTGATGATGCTGAGATCAGCGCGTTGGAGGAGCGTAACGCACGAGGCCCTTCGTTGGTCGACGATCGGGCGCGATTTTCGAATACGCTGGCCGCGGTCACACAACCTGCTGCGGTTGCCGCACTGGAACAACGCGAAGAAGCACAGCGTGCGCTGGATATAGGCGAATACGGGGTTGCAATCCGTCACCTGAAGCGGGCCCTGGAATTCAAGCCCCTTGAATTGATAAGCAACTACTGGTTGGCTCAACTTTATGTGGCGCTTGGCCGCAAGGAAAAAGCATCCGAAGCAATAGAAATGGCAGAGCGAGCGGGGCGCATCGCTGAAAGAGACGTATTGCCATATCGTGCGTCAGCAGCCTATGTGACCGCTGCCAAGGCGGCACGACTCGCCGGGCAGCCTGATGAGGCAATTGGGTTTGCCCGGAAAGCCGTGGAAGCCGCCCCGCGTTTTGCCCGCGCACATCTCGAACTGGCACGTCAGCATGTGCTGCGTCGGGAGCATAGGGCTGCGCTGGATGCAATTCAGCATGCATTCGTGCTTTACCCAAGAAGTCTTCGCGAAGTCTTTGGTGACCCGGTGTTTCGCCCTATGCGTAAAGAGATTGATGCGCTTATTCAGGAACTTAAAGCAAATATTGCCCGCGACGTTACAGATTTGGTACGAATTGAGGGGGAAATCGCCAAGCTCGCGGGGAAGACTGGTGTGAGCAACAATCTTGAGGAAAAAACCATTTCCCAATTGATGGAGGCCGGACGTCAATCCTCCCGGCGGCAATACGAGCACCTCTGCGCACTTGTCGATGAAGCTGAGCAAAAGGAGCAGGAGATACGCGCTAAAGCCACGGTGCTACCACCTGCAACACAGGAATTGTTGCGATTGAATCGATCAGAAAGGGCAAAAATCGTTGAGTGGTTCAAGCAACCAGGTGAAGTCATTCAACCCGAAGAGCCTGTTTTTTCCTTTCACTTCGAAGGGGCGACAAAGGTGATGCCGTGGATATATCGGGGGCGATCTGCTGTACGCATGACAACACGCACTGGTAACAACGGAACGTGGGTTACATCAGAAAACCCTTACCTTTTCGGTCATATCTCAGCGATTGTTCAGGTCGCTGCTCCTGGCCGATATCAGCAGTTGTGCGAAGCAATCGAAAATGCCGCAAGTAATGTTGAAGCTGCCAGGGAGCGCCTGACTCAAAGTGATGCGAACGAAGAGGAAAAAATGCGGGCACGGAATTCACTTCAACGGCAGGGACTGGCTATCCCAGGCATGGCAATACTGTTGGCAAGTGCCGTCGGTGTGGTTGTGGGCTCCTTGCTTCTTTATTTTGGCCTCTGGACTTATGGTGTCTTGCTGATTGGTGCATCTGCATACTTCGCAAAAATCGGCAACACCCACCGTAATGCCTATCAAGTCAGGCTCGATAAACTGATTCGATTTTTGGAGCAGATCGGGCAAGAGCGGAGTCAGTATCTTGATGACGCTAATCAGCACGAGCAAAAACTAGCCGAGCTTAAAAATGAGCGTTCAACCATTGAAATAGCTTGTAAGGACGCCAAGAATCGTGCGAGTGTGGCCTTGGAAATTTTCGAAGGCGTTAGTCTTCGCAAGGGCGGTAGGCTCCTTCCATTTTCTTCCATTTTTGGGGCTCAAATTGGCGATGTAGTGAGAGTATTTGAGCGCCAGTTAGATCAGATGAAAAATGGATCAGACCGGGAAATACGTTTACAAAATGATCTACATGAATGGCTTACAGGTGATGTGAAGGTGAAAGCCAAATCATATTTGGTGCGGGTGATGGAGGCGACACACGAGCGTTTGGTGCTTTCACATCGACAGGCCTACTCTATCGCAAGGGATCGTCAATGAGTATTCCACTGCTGATTGGAATAATCGGCCATCGTGAACTTCCAGAAGAATATCGGTCTGACTTGGAGGCTGAGATATCGCAAGCCTTGGAGCAAATACGCTCACAGATGCCAAATACGCAAATTGTTTTGGTGTCTTCTTTGGCGGATGGCGCAGATCGACTTGGTGCTCGTGTGGGGCTAGCAAAAGGTATGGAGTTGATTGTTCCACTTCCCTTTGAAAGTGAAGTTTTCCAAAATGACTTCCCCAATACATCCGATGAATTCAAAAACCTTTTGGGTCGGGCACAATGCTCATTTGTTGCTACGGAGGCAGAATACAGTGGCTACGAGGCGGCTAGCCGATGGATCGCCCGACATTGTCAAATCATCATCGCATTGTGGGATGGCGAGCAAGAAGACCCCGCACCGGGTGGGTCGGCACATACAGTTCGACTCCGGCATCGCATTGGAGAATCGGCTTGCACTCTTTCCAGTGTTGCTGACTACCTTGGTCCTGTGGTGCATCTTCATAGCCCGCGAACCCCGGGTGTAGGCAGGAACAAACCACAGTGGGTATGGCCGACGGATGCAGATGGTCAAAAAACAAGCTTTGCACAATTACTCTCACCACTGGATGAGTTTAATCAGGAGGCTGGCAAAGTTGGCAAAGAGTTTTTGCGCGATTCATTAATGCAATTGCCAGAGCAATTTTCATCAAAGAAAAGGTTGAGTCATGCATTCGGTTTGGCCGATAGTTTGGCAAATGCTTGTCAAAAGAGATTTCGAATTTATTTGAATGCGTCTGTTGGGTTGGCGGTTATCGCATACATCGTCCAGCAGGCGTGGCCCACCACAAATGGGAGATTTGCGGCCAGCCTATTGTTAACGATAGCGATTATTGTCATCAACTTTTCTTCCCGTGCCCAATATCTCGAACGCTACCTTGAATACCGTGCTTTAGCCGAAGTACTGAGAGTTGCGTGTTTTTGGAGGCTGGCTGGCGTAAGCGCAACTCCAACCGTTCGTTTTTTGCATCAACATTGGGGGAACTTGCGCTGGGTAAGGAGTGCTGTCAATGCACTATGGGTTCCGGATACATCGATTGCGCCGGATCTCGAATTAGTCAAGGTCAGATGGGTCGATGACCAGCAGGCATATTACGAGTGGAAGAGCGAGGCCAGCGAGTCTGCTGCACAGCGCTCGCGTCATCTCACTAACCTTTGCTTTGCATTGGGCGTGATCTTTGCATGGTTTGGTGTGTTCAGGCCCGAGTTGGGGGCTTTCTTTACTCTTGCGTCTGGGATACTGCTGTTAATCGTAGGTGCCATCAGCCATTTTTCCCATACTCGTGGGTGGGGAGAGGATGCCTCGCATTACAGGGCTATGGCTGTGCCATTTTCTTGGTGCCAGCAAATCTGGCGGTTCGGCGACGAAAAAGAACGGAGGGTTCTTGTTCAGGAACTCGGCGGCGAGTGCGTCGCCGAACTTTCGAATTGGCTACTCATTCATCGAAATAGACCTATTAGCCTTATCAAGGGATAAGCGCTGTTTAATGGAATTTTCAGTGGCCTTTTTGTCAGGGCGTACTTGGAACTACCGGATGGATCTGCCATGTTGCTCGAGCTGACCTTATAAAAAATGAACCTCAGTTTCAGTTGTCCTGCCTATATTGAATGGTTCTGCCAATGAGCATACAGAGATCATCACATACATGACCGAAGACCAACTCGAACAGGAAGCTCTCGGCTGGCTGGCCTCAGAGGGTTATACGCCGCTCAACGCCCGCGACTTCGACAACCTTGACCCGCGTCTGGCGCGCGCCAGCACCCGCGAGGTGGTGTTGGCCGTCAGTTTGCGTGGGGCCATTGATAGGCTCAACCCCGCCGTGCCCGCTCCCGCCCGCGAGGATGCGTTGCGGCAGGTGCTGGATTTGGGGCAACCTGCGCTGCTGTCAGGCAACCGGGCGTTTCACCGCGTGTTGGTCACGGGTGTGCCGGTGCAGTACCAAAAGGACGGCGAGACTAGGGGCGACTTTGTCCGCCTGGTCGATTGGCAAGACACTGCCCGCAACGAGTGGCTGGCGGTGCAGCAGTTCACCATCAAGGGGCCGCGCCACACACGCAGACCCGACATCATTTTGTTCATCAACGGTTTGCCGTTGGTGCTGATTGAGCTGAAGAACCCGGCCGACCTGAATGCCGACATCTGGAAGGCTTACGACCAGATTCAGACCTACAAAGACCAGGTGGCCGATGTGTTCACCTACAACGAGTTGTTGGTGATCTCAGACGGCACCGAGGCCCGCATGGGTTCGCTGTCGGCCAATGCCGAGCGCTTCATGCAGTGGCGCACGATTGACGGTGTGGCGCTGGACCCGCTGGGCAAGTTTCAGGAGTTGGAAACTTTGGTGCGCGGCGTGCTGGCCCCGGCTTATCTGCTGGATTACCTGCGCTTTTTTGTGCTGTTTGAAGACGATGGCACGCTGGTCAAAAAGGTGGCGGGCTACCACCAGTTTCACGCGGTGCGTGCCGCGGTCGAGCAAGTCGTGACCGCCGCCAGCACTGATGAAGCTACACGCCGTGGCAAGGGCGGCGTGGTCTGGCACACGCAGGGCAGCGGCAAGAGCATCACCATGACCTGCTTTGCCGCCCGCGTGATGCAAGAGCCCCGGCTGGAGAATCCGACCATCGTGGTCATCACCGACCGCAACGACCTGGACGGGCAGTTGCTGGGCGTGTTCAGCCTTAGCCAAGACCTGCTGCGCGAGCAGCCCCAGCCTGCCACCACGCGCCAGCGCCTGCGCGAGTTGCTGGACAACCGACCCTCGGGTGGCATTGTGTTTGCCACCATTCAGAAGTTCATGCCCGGTGAAGACGAAGACACCTTCCCGGTGCTGAGCCAGCGGCGCAACATTGTGGTGATTGCCGACGAGGCGCACCGCACGCAGTACGGCTTTGAGGCCAAGCTCAAGTCGCGCAAAGTGAAAGACGGTGCCAGCCCTGCGGTGGCTTATGCCACGGGCGACGGCCAAACGGTGGCCAGCACCGCTGACTTTGCGCCGCCCGAATACCAAGTCAAATACCAAGCGGGCTATGCCCAGCACCTTCGTGATGCTTTGCCGAACGCCACTTTTGTGGCGTTCACCGGCACGCCCGTCAGCAGCACCGACCGCGACACGCGCTCGGTGTTTGGCGAGTACATCCATGTGTACGACATGCAGCAGGCGCAAGAAGACGGCGCGACAGTGGCCATTTATTACGAAAGCCGCCTGGCCAAGCTGGGCCTGAACGAGGGAGAGCTGAACCACCTGGACGACGAGGTGGACGAGCTGGCCGAAGACGAAGAAGAAAGCCAGCAAGCCAAGCTCAAGAGCCATTGGGCCGCTTTAGAAAAAGTGGTGGGCGCTGAGCCGCGCATCGCTAGCGTGGCGGCCGACCTGGTGGCGCACTTTGAGGAGCGCAACAACGCGCAAGATGGCAAGGCCATGGTGGTGGCCATGAGCCGCGAGATTTGCGTGCACCTGTACAACGAGATCACCCGCCTGCGCCCCGACTGGCACAGCGACGACCCCATGCAAGGGGCCATCAAAGTGGTGATGACGGGCAGCGCGAGCGACAAGGCGCTGCTGCGGCCCCACATTTACAGTGGGAAGCAAAAGAGCGACTTGGAAAAGCGCTTCAAGAAGCCTGGCGACCCGCTCAAGCTGGTGATCGTGCGCGACATGTGGCTCACGGGTTTTGATGCGCCGTGCGTGCACACCCTGTATGTGGACAAGCCCATGAAGGGCCACAACCTGATGCAGGCCATTGCCCGTGTGAACCGCGTGTTCAAGGAGAAGCAGGGCGGCCTGGTGGTGGACTACATCGGCATTGGCGAAGACCTGAAAGCCGCCATGAAGGAGTACACCGCCAGCAAAGGCCGGGGCAAGCCCACAGTGGATGCCCGCGAAGCACTGGCCGTGATGCTGGAAAAGCTGGACGTGCTGCGGGCCATGTTGCACGGGTTTGACTATTCGGGCTTTTTGACAGGTGGGCACAAGACGCTGGCCGGTGCCGCCAACCATGTGCTGGGCATCAAGTCTGACAAAGAGCGCGATGGCAAAAAGCGCTTTGCCGACCATGCGCTGGCCATGAGCCATGCCTTTAGCCTGTGTTGCACTTTGGCCGAAGCCAAAGCGCACCGCGACGAGGTGGCCTTCATGCAGGCGGTCAAGGTGATCCTGACCAAGCGCGAAGCCAGCGCCCAGCGCAAGACCGATGAACAGCGCGATCTGGCGATTCGCCAGATCATCAGTTCGGCCGTGGTGTCGGGCGAGGTGGTGGACATCTTCGCGGCCGTGGGCCTGGACAAGCCCAACATCGGTTTGCTGGACGACGACTTTTTGGCGCAGGTGAACAACCTGCCCGAGAAGAATCTGGCGGTGGAGTTGCTGGAGCGGTTGCTGCAAGGCGAGATCAAAAGCCGCTTTGCCAGCAACGTGGTGCAAGACCGCAAGTTCAGCGACTTGCTGGCCGATGTGATTCGCCGTTACCAAAACCGCAGCATCGAAACCGCGCAGGTCATGGAAGAGCTGATCGCCATGGCCAAGAAGTTCCGCGAGGCGGCTAACCGGGGCGACCAGTTGGGCCTGCGTGAGGACGAAGTGAAGTTCTACGACGCGCTGGCCAACAACGAGTCGGCGGTGCGCGAGCTGCAAGATGAAACGCTCAAGAAGATCGCCCAGGAGCTGACCCAGAGCCTTCGCGAGAACCTGACGGTGGACTGGTCAGAGCGCGAGAGCGTGCGGGCCAAGCTCCGCTTGATGGTCAAGCGGATTTTGAAGAAATACAAATACCCGCCCGATCAGGCAGAGGCCGCGGTGGAGCTGGTGCTAGAGCAAGCGCAGAGTCTGGGCGAGGAGTGGGGAAGTTAAAACGGGCGCTTGCTGCGCCTGGGCTCACCCCGCAGGCAAAGTGATCGGCTGCCCCGTCTCCAGCAAATCCATCACCTGTTGCATGACCTGCGGACCCGATGCTGAGTAGGGGTCGAAGTCGGGGTGTTGCAGCCTGACCATGGGGTCGTCCACCGACAAGTGCACCAAGGCCATGGACCATTGGCCAAAGCGGCGTTCATGGATTTCTTCGTAGTGCAGGATCTCCACGTCTTTGTGGCGTGCATCGGCTGAAATGCGGCTGTACAGCGTGTTGACGCGGCTGCGTTCGCCTTCGATCACCTGAAAGAAAAACCCTTGCCCTTGACACAGCACGCCGGTGATGCCTTGCTGGGCGTTGTTGGTTTGCGCCTGGGCCAGGATGGTGGTGGTCATCGTGGTAGTTTGTGGGCCGACGGCGCGGCTCACATACAGCAGACGCACGTTGATGATGTGGCTGGGGACCCTCATGGCGTGGGGTTCATGGTGTTTGGTGCAGTGCGTTGCGGTCCAGGCGCTCGGTTTCGCGGCGCTCGAACAGGTCCAGCATCCAGGCCACGCGCTGGGGCATGGCGCGGTTCGGAAAATAGGCCTTGTTGCCGGTTTGCTGCGCGGCATCGCGGCAGCCTTGCACCAAGTCCACGATGGCCGCCAACGGTGCGGGGCTGTGGTCGCTCACGCGGATCCAGTGCACCTGGGTCCAGGCGCTGGCCAGCAGCATGAGCTTGCGCGTGGTGCTGACCACGGTGCGTTTGTTCACCGAGTCCAGGCCTTCGCGGCGCAACTGGTGGCCGATTTCGGCGTAGATCATGCTGGCCGCGCAAATGGCGGCGCGGCAGTCGGGCGGCAAGGCGGCAATGCCCGAGTGGGCTTGTTTGTAGAGGCGGTCGGCTTCATCCAGCAAGCGCGCCACCACTTGCGCGATGGCGGGGGTGAACGTGGGCTGGGCCATCCAGGCCTCGGGTTGTACGCCAGCTTCGACCAGCCAGCGTCGCGGCAAATACAGGCGGCCGATGCTGGCGTCGTGCCCCACGTCGCGGGCGATGTTGGTCAGCTGCATGGCCACGCCCAACTCGCAGGCGCGGGCCAGCGTGTCCATGCTTTGCGGCCCCATGATCCAGCTCATCATGGCACCCACACTGCCCGCCACACGGGCACCGTAGGCATGCAGGTCTTCAATGCTGTCGTAGCTGCGGCCACCTGCGTCCCAGGCAAAGCCTTCGATCAGCGCGTCCAGCAAATGGCGTGGCAGTTTGTACTGCTGAACCACCAGGCTCAGGGCGTGGTCTTCGACGTGGTCGTGCGGCGTGCCTGCATAAATGGCGTCCAGGCGCGTTTGCAACACATCGAGCGGTGTGTCGCCCGCCACCGCTTCGTCGACCAGGTCGTCGGCCACGCGGCAAAACGCGTACAGCGCGATGGCGGCGGTGCGCACGCGCGGCGGCAGCAAGCGGCTGGCTGCAAAAAAGGTTTTGGAGCCGCCCTGCATCATGGCCACGCAGGCCTGCAGGTCTTGCGAGTCGAAGTCGAGTTCGGGCAAGCTGACGGTGTTGGGGTTGCGTTCAGGCGTTGACATGGGGAACCACCGATTCAAGGGCTTTGGCCGACATCAGCACGCCCGGCACACCCGCGCCCGGGTGCGTGCTGGCACCCACCACAAACAGGCCTGGCACATCTTCGCTGCGGTTGTGCGGACGAAACCAGGCGCTTTGCAGCAGCAAAGGCTCCAGGCCAAAGCCCGCGCCTTTGTAAGACCACAAGTTGTCGTGAAAATCCTGCGGCGTGGTGACCTTGCTGGTCACGATGTAATCGCGCAAACCCGGCAGCACGCTGGCTTCCAGGCTTTCGGCAATGGCGGCGCGGTAGGTTTCGGCAAACGCTGGCCAGTCGGTGCCGCTGTCCAGGTGCGGCACGGGCGAAAGCACATAAAAGGTGTCGCAGCCCTCGGGCGCCAGCGAGGGGTCGGTGGCGGTGGGTCGGTGCAAATACAGACTGAAGTCTTCGGCCAATTTGTGCTTTTTGAAGATGTCTTGCAGCAGGCCCTTGTAGCGCGGGCCCAGCACCATCATGTGGTGCGGCACGTCTTTGTACTGTTTGGAGGTGCCGAAGTACCAGACAAACAGACCCATGGAGTATTTGCCGTTCGCAATCTTGCGGTCGGTCCAGACGCGGCGGTGCTGCGGGGCCACCAGGTTTTTGTAAGTCCAGGCGGTGTCGCCGTTGCTCACCACGATGTCGGCGGGCACGAACTCGCCGCTTTGCAGTTCGACGCCGCAGGCGCGACCGTTTTCAATGCGGATTTGGGTCACGGGCGCGTTGCAGCGCACTGGCACCCCGCGCTCTTGCAGCAGGCCCACCAGGCCCTTGACGATGGCGCCGGTGCCGCCCATGGCCGAGTGAACGCCCCAGGTGCGTTCCAGCGAGTTGATGAGCGCATAGGCACAGGTCACCGCGAATGGGTTGCCGCCGATCAGCAGCGGGTGAAAGCTCATCACGATGCGCAGCTTGTCGTTGCGCATGTGTTTGGCCACCAGGCTGTAGAGGCTGCGCCAAGCGCCCATGCGCAGGAAGTCGGGGATGGCGGCCATCAGGTCACTGACCTTGTCAAAGGCCATGTCGCCCATGCCTTCAAAACCCAGGGTCTTGCAGCGCTCGGCTTCTTCCAGAAAGCGCTCGTAGCCCGCCAGGTCTGAGGGCTCAAAGCGCGCCACTTCGGCGCGCATGTGTTCGGCATCGCCGTTGTAGTCAAACCAGCTGCCGTCGGCAAAACGCACGCGGTAAAAAGGGTCCATCGCCACCAGCTTCACGTCGTCTGAAAAGCATTTGCCACACAGTGCCCAGAGTTCTTCAAGCAAAAAGGGCGCGGTGATGATGGTGGGCCCCGCATCGAAGGTGAAGCCGTCCTGGTGGTGCACATAGGCGCGGCCGCCTGGGGCGTCGAGTTTTTCAAAGACCTTGACCTCGTAGCCTTTGACGCTCAGGCGGATGGCCGCGGCCAGCCCACCAAAGCCGCTGCCTATGACCACCGCCACCGGGCGTTGGCGTGTGCGGCTCACCTCACCTGCACTGGGGCGTGGTGGGATGCTGGGTGTGTCAAAGCCATCGGCGCGCAGTGCGGGGGTGAGGGTCAAGGTGTTCATGTGGGGCCTTCAAGGGGGTGAGGTCAAAGCCGGTTTGTTGGTCTGGCCCATGGCCCAACCCCACAGCCGCTCCAGTGGCCACGGAAAAATCATGATGATGTGTTCCACAATCGCCAGCCCCAGCAGCGTGGCCAGCATGACCCAGCCGGTGGTGATGGCGACTGCGCCTTGTTGTGCCAGCCACACCAGCCAGAACCAGGTGCCCATGGCCACACCCATCGACAGCACAAACCAGACGGTCATGTCGCGTGTGCGGAAATAACTGGCCAAGTATTTCAGGTGGGCGGGCAGGTATTGCGCGCCGTTTTGCGGCACACCAAAAAACAAATTCAGTTTGGCCGACAGGCGCATGCACCACAGCAGCGCATAGGTGCAAATGGCCACATGGTTGTGTTGGCCCTCTTGCATCCACCACAGCACGGCGAAGTTCGCCAGCAAGGCCAGCTCGTGGTAGAGCATGACCTGCACCGACTGCACAAAGCGTGGCCAACCCGTGGCCCCAGCGTCCAGCGGAGTTTTGCGCGGTCCGGTGATCCAGCCCGTGAGGAAAGCCAGCTCGTGCCAGCCCCACATGACGATCACGCTGCCAAAAGCGAGGTAAGCGTTGAACACGCTGACCTCTTGCATGCTGAGGGCCACGCCCCAAAAACTCAAAGCCAAAAGCACTGTCCAGCCCGCCAGGCTGAAACGGAAGCTGCGCGCAGGCAGCCGGTCGAGCCACAGGATCACGCCCGTGCCGAGCCACCAGCACAGGGCCGTGAACACGCAGGCCCAGACGACTTCATTCACCATGCGGGTTCCATGCGGACCTGGGGCGACAGGTCTTGTTCAATCACGGGCATGAAGTACAGGCGAGCAAAGGTGGCCGCCGCTTTGACGGCGCACACGCCTTGCTGCAGTTTGCCCACCAGGCCACCACGCGCCTTGGCTTTTTCCATGGCTTGCGAAATGGCAAACAGGCGTTCCAGGCCCCGGCGGAAGTCGGGGTGGTCGGTGTCCAGGGCCAGGGGGAAGACTTGCTTGGTGATCTCCGTGGTGATGCGGAACACCTGGTAGTCGTACTCGCTCGAATCGAGGCCCATGGCTTCGTGCAGCATCGGGCGGGTGTGGTCGCGCACGTACATGGTGGCGTACACGGCCAGCAAGAAAAAGCGAATCCACAGCTTGTTGCCGCCGCTGAGCAACTTGGGGTTGGCGCGCATGATCAGGGCAAACGATTCGCCGTGGCGGAACTCGTCGTTGCACCACAACTCAAACCAGCGAAAGATGGGGTGAAAGCGTTTTTCGGGGTGCTTTTCGAGCTGGCGGAAGATGGTGATGTAGCGCGCGTAGCCGATCTTTTCTGACAGGTAAGTGGCGTAGTAAATGTATTTGGGCTTGAAGAAGGTGTATTTCTTGGTGCGCTTTAAGTTGCCCAGGTCGATGCCCAGGTTGAAGTCGCGCAGCGACAGGTTGATGAAACCCGCGTGGCGCGATTCATCGCGCGCCAGGTAGGTCATCAGTTGCTTGATGTCGGGATTGGTGACGTTCTTGCGGATCTCGTTGTAGAGCACGCAGCCGGAAAATTCCGAAGTGAGTGAGCTCACCAAAAAATCCATGAATTCCTGGCGCATTTCGGGCGACAAGCTGGCCATGCCAGCGGCCACTTCACCTGCAAAGGCTTCGTCGCGTTGGAAGTGGTCGTGGTTGTTGTCCCCTTCGTACTCGCTCATCATTTTGTCCCACTCGGCGCGCACCGGCTCGATGCTGATGCGGTCCATGGCCGCAAAGTCGGTGGTGTAAAAGCGCGGGCTGATCATGTCGCTGTGCACCGCCTTTTTATTGGCGTCTTCAGCGGTTTCGATGGTGTGGACAGCGGTGGCGGTCATGGCGTTCTCCGGTGCGGGTTCAATCAATTTCAACGGGCTGATTTCAATGGGGCATGGTCGGTGCCTGCCAGCCTCAGGCCAGCGAAGACGGCGGCGTTGCTGGGGCCAAACGACTCCAGGTCAATGCGTTGGCCGGTGCTGGGGTCTTGCAGGGTCAGTCGACCGTCGGTGCGGCCGATCAGCAAAAAAGGGGCATCGCCGCTCAGGCTTTCGCGGTGGCGTTCACGGGCCAGGGCGCGCAGGCTGCTGCGTAAAAATCCCTGCTCGCCCGTGAAGCGCGCCACCTGTTGACCCGTGCTGTGGTCCAGCACGGCGATGTCGCCGCCAGGCAGGTCACGAAACTGCAGGTCGCGCTGCCACTGCACGGCGGCGTCGGGGGTACGCGGGTCCAGGCCCGACCAGCGGGCCAGGCCCACGGCCACCAGCATGGCCAGCAGCATCACGCCAATCCAGGCCATGGGTTTGTTCAGGCCTGTGGACTGAGAGCGTTTTTGCCAGTCGTGCGAGGGCAGGGTGTTCATGCCAGCATGCCGTGTTGAGCTTGCTGTGAATGGCCAGCTGCTGCGACATCGCCCAGCTGCAGGTTCTGGCCTGCACGCTCGGCACGCCAGAGGTTCAGCAGCAACTCGCCCACTTGTTGGCTGTCCGGCACGCAGCGCAAGGTGGGCTGCGGCTGCGTGATGTGCCAAGCACGTTGGTGCGGCCACAGGTGAGCCCAGCCGATGCGGTCTTCGGGGTGCAAAGCCAGCGCGATGTCGCCTGTCCCAGCACCTTGCGTCTTCAAAGAGGCACCAGCGATGCGCTTGAAGGGCAGGTTGAAGGTCAGCGTGAGCACGATGCCGATGCGCATGACCACGCGTTTGTTGGTGAGCGTGTAGAGCGTGCTGCGTGCCGACATCCAGGCCGTGCCCAGCAGCAAGGCCAGGGCCACCGCATACAGGCTGGCGGCGACCACCAGGGGTTTCCAGTCCACCCGTCCCTCAGGTGCAGTCAGGTTGATCGCCTGTACCGCCAGCATCAGCGCAAAGTACAGCGCGACCTTGCGGACATGAAAGGCGTGGATGGCCAGACGCTTCCAGTCGGGTGCGCCCTGCCAGACCACGCGCTCACCCTTGGGCAGCGCGCTGGGCAAGCCGGGGGCGGCTTCCCACTCGTGTTCGTGGGTGGCTTTCATATGATGGGTTCCTGACGCTCAGGCGTCGCGTACAAGGTGCCTGCACCGTAATAAGCCGTGATCTTTTCTTCTTCGAGCAGGGTGATCTGTTCGTTGGACTTGGTTTGTGGCACGTTGGCAAACTGGTGAGCCAGGATGGCCTGCACATGCGTGCCGTCTTTCTTGATGCGCGCAAACGTCATGGGCAGCAAGACGCGTTTGTCGGAGCCTGCCAGTTGCACTTCGGCGTAGCGGAACATCATCTCCATGCGGTCCACCCACAGCTCGCACACGGTACCGGCGATTTGTTGGTCAGCGCCCCACACCGGCAGGCCGCGAGGATCGACGTCTTGCTTGGCCACGGAGTGGTCGGTGGCTACGCGCAGCGGCACGATTTTGGGGTGACCGTGCGGGTCTGCATCAGGAATGTCGGCGCGCATGGCCCAGGCACCCGGGCCCACACCGGCAAGCAGTGGGTCGCCCACGGGCTCCAGGGGAGCACCGTTCCAGCCGTGTGTGGGCTGTGCGCTGTAGTTGCCGTCGGGTCGGTTCAAGTCGGGCGAGAGGTAGGTGTGGCCGTCTTGCGTCTTGAAAGCCTTGGGCTCGGGCACGGGTGGCCAGCCTTCGATTTTGGGGCCGTTGTCGCGGCCTGAATCCATCGGGTAGCCCTCGCGGTGGTTCTCACGCAAGAGGTAATAAATCAGCCCCGCGAAGAACGCCCAGAACATGTACAACACGATTTGGGCCACATCGATGTACTGTGTGATTGCGCCTGTTTCCATGGCTGTGCTCCTTCAAAAAAATCAATGCATCAGCCCGGCAGTTGCGCCAGGCCAAAAGGGGTGGACGGGGTGTTGCGGGTCTCACGCGCCGCCATCCGGCTGGCACGCAACATGGGCCCCAGGGCCACCAGCACGACAAACAACAAATAAATTTCGAGGTGGTAGACAAAGCTGTAGGCCGTGATGGGCGTGACCAGGGCTTCGCCCATCGCGCCCGACATGGCCAGCACCGAGATGCCGTCGCGCAAAGCCCCGCCCAGTGCCATGGCCGCGCCTGCGCTGGTGGCTTGCACCGCGCCCCAGGTGCCCATCACCAGGCCGCCCAGCTGTCCCAGTCGGCTGCCGCTTTGGGCCATGTCCATGGCCGTGACCAGCATGCCCACCGAAAACAGCCCACCGCTGAAACCGATCAGGCCCACACCGATGCGGAAGAGCCAGGCCGCTTCGAGCGGGCCGGAAAAAATCACCATCGCAAAAGCAGGCAAGCCCAGCAAAACGCCCAGGCTGGCCAGGCGACACGCGTGCAGCCCGCCCGACAACCAGCGGGCCGACAGCATGAAAGCCAGCAGGGCGCCGCCCGAACTCAGTGCCGTGAGGGCGCTGGTCATGCCCACGTCGAGCTTCAGGATTTCGGCGGCGTAGGGCTCCAGCACGATGTCTTGCATGTTGAAGGCGAAAGTGCCGATGGCCAGGGTCCACAAGAAGCGGCGCATCTGCGGCTGGGCCAGCAGTTCCCGCCAGCTGCTGGCAAAGCCACCGGCTTCGCGGCGACCGCGTTTGGCCCCACGGGCCTCTTGCTTCCACAGCGAGGCCAGGTTCATCACCGCCACCATGACCGCGCAGCCTTGCACCATCTGGATGAGTCGTTGTGGGCTGAACTCGCTCAGCACCAAGCCAAACACGGTGCTGCTGACGATCATGCCCACCAGCAGCATGCTGTAGAGCAAGGCCACCACGCGGGGACGCTTGTCTTCGCTGGCCAGGTCGTGGGCCAGCGCCATGCCGGCGGTTTGTGTGACCTGGATGCCTGTGCCCACCAGCACAAAGGCCAGGCATGCGCCCAGCTGGCCCACCCACAGGTTGGCCGCTTCGGGCTCGGACAAGAGCAACAAGGCAAAAGGCATGATGGACAGGCCGCCAAACAGCAGCAAGGTGCCGGTCCACATGTAAGGAATGCGGCGCAGGCCCAGCGCCGAGGGGTGCGTGTCGCTGCGGTAGCCGATCAGGGTGCGCAGCGGCGCAAACACCATGGGGATGGCGACCGCCAAGGCCACCCACCAGGCGGGCACCTGCAGCTCGACAATCATCACGCGGTTGAGCGTACCCAACAAGAGTGCGGTCACCATGCCGATCACCACCTGAAACAGCGACAGGCGCAACAGGCGCGCCATCGGCAGCTCGGGCGAGGCCGCGTCGGCAAACGGCATGAAGCGCGTGCCGTAAGCGGTCAACCAGCGGGGCATGGGAACGCGCAGTTTCATGAGCGGGTCCACTCCCAGGCTTGCGAGGTGTAAAAACCGCTGGCTACGCGCTGCATGCGCGCGCCTTGCCAGCCCTGCAGGTCCATGTGGCCCTGCATGCGCTGCAGCAGATCAGCGTGCGCCACGGGCGAGAGCGAGGGCGAGCGGTCGCTGCGCGGAAACAATCGGCCTGCGCTGTGCATCAGCGCCAGCAGCGGCGTGCGCGGCGCAAAGGTGAAGACCATGGAGCCGCGTGTGCGCTGCGCCAGGCCCGCAAGCGCCTGAGCAATTTGGTCGCTGTCGTAGTGGATGAGCGAGTCCATGCACACCACATGGTCGAAATGGCCCAAATCGGGGCTGAGCATGTCACCTGACAAAAATTCCACTGAGCCGGGCAGGGTGGGGTGTTCGGCGGCCATGCGCTCGGCGGCCAGCTTGACCAAGGTGGGCGACAAATCAATCGCCACCACTTCGGCCCCGCGCAGCGCCGCTTGCAAGGCCAGTGCGCCGGTGCCGCAACCGGCATCCAGCACGCGCAGACCGCGCAGGTCTTGCGGCAACCACGACAGCAGGGTCTCGCGCATGGTGTCGCGCCCGGCGCGCACGGTGGCGCGGATGCGGCCCACCGGCTCGTTCGAGGTCAGGCGGGCCCAAGCATCGGCCGCAGTGCGGTCAAAGTAGTGCTCGATCTGGCTGCGGCGTTGTTCGTAGGCGGTGGTGTTCATGGGGTACTTTCTGTGGGCACTTCAGTCAAAACCCAGCAAGTCAAAAATGTCGCGGTCTTTCATCGGAATCGACGGCAGCGGGTCGGCCCCCAGCCAAAGCGCAGCGGCCAGGCGCATGTACTCGTCTTGAACGGCCTTGACAGCAGGTGTGGGCTCCAACTCAAACAGGGTGCACTTTTGCAAACGACTCTTGCGGATCTCGTCCAGCATGGGGAAGTGCGCCATGGTTTTGAGGCCAGTGACCGCGTTGTATTTGTCGATCTGGTCGGTCGCGTCGCTGCGGTTGGCGATCACGCCGCCCAAACGCACGTTGTAGTTTTTGGCCTTGGCACCAATCGCTTGCACGATGCGGTTCATCGCGAAGATCGAGTCGAAGTCGTTGGCGGTCACGATCAGGGCGCGGTCGGCGTGTTGCAGGGGGGCGGCAAAACCGCCGCACACCACGTCGCCCAGCACGTCAAAAATCACCACGTCGGTGTCTTCGAGCAGGTGGTGCTCTTTGAGCAGCTTGACGGTCTGGCCGACCACATAGCCGCCGCAGCCGGTGCCTGCGGGCGGGCCACCGGCTTCGACGCACATCACGCCGTTGTAGCCTTTGAACACGAAGTCATCGAGGCGCAGCTCTTCGGCATGAAAGTCCACCGTTTCGAGCGCGTCGATCACGGTGGGCATGAGTTTTTTGGTCAGGGTGAAGGTCGAGTCGTGCTTGGGGTCGCAGCCGATTTGCAGCACGCGCTTGCCCAGTTTGCTGAAGGCCACTGACAGGTTCGACGAGGTGGTGCTTTTGCCGATGCCGCCCTTGCCGTAGACCGCGAACACCTTGGCGGTGCCGATCTTGACGGTGGGGTCCATCTGGAACTGCACGCTGCCCTCGCCATCGGCCCCACGGACCCTCTGGATGCTGTTCACCGGGATGCTGGTGGTTTCGATCATGCTGGGAGTCCTTCTTGTATGCCTTCAAGGCGGTCTTCAAGTTCTTCACCGGCCCGCAGCAGAGCTGTCATGGTCTCGGCGTCGGGTTGCCAGTACTGGCGGCGGGTGGCCTCCAGCAGGCGGTTGGCCACTTTGGCCGATGCGGTGGGGTTGAGTTGGGCCATGCGTTCGCGCATGGCGGGGTCCAGCACAAAGGTCTGGGCCAGCTGCTGGTAGACCCAGGGCTGCACTTGTCCTGTGGTGGCTGACCAGCCCATGGTGTTGGTCAGGTGCGCTTCGATCTGGCGCACGCCTTCGTAGCCGTGCTGCAGCATGCTTTCGTGCCACTTGGGGTTGAGCATGCGGCTGCGGGTTTCCAGGGCCACTTGTTCGGTCAGGCTGCGCACCACGCCGTCGCCTTGGGTTTGGTCGCCGATGAACACCGGTGGGGCTTCGGCGGCGTTGCCGTCGCGCTGGTGCTTGGCCTGCAGCACGGCGCGGCTGATGCCGCCCAAGGTATCAAAGTAGGTGTCGATGCTGGTCACGCCCAGCTCGACCGAGTCAAGGTTTTGGTAAGTGAGCGACACGCTGGCCAGCGCGCTTTGCAGCACGGCGGTGTTGCGCACCGGGCGGCCTTCGCGGCCATAGGCAAAGCCTTTGCGCTGGGTGAAGGCGTCGCCCAGTTCGTTTTCGTTTTCCCAGCAGCTGCTGTCGATCAGGTGGTTCACATTCGCGCCGTACGCACCTTCGGTGTTGCCAAACACGCGCAGCGAGGCGCATTCGAGGTCGCTGCCCGGGTGCTCGGCCATGAAGGCCAGGGCGTGCTGGCGGATGAAGTTCTGCTCAGCCGGTTCATCGGCGCTGGCGGCGAGGAAGGACGCTTCGGCCAGCAAGCGGATTTGCATGGGCAGCAGGTCACGGAAGATGCCCGAGAGGGTGATGACCACGTCGATCCGTGGGCGGCCCAGTTCGGCCAGAGGAATCAGCTGGGCCCCTGCCAGGCGGCCGTAGCTGTCAAAGCGCGGCGCGGCGCCCATCAAGGCCAGGGCTTGCGCCATCGGGCTGCCTTCGGTCTTGAGGTTGTCGGTGCCCCAGAGCACCATGGCCACGGTTTCGGGCAGAGCCTGGTGGTCTTGCTGGTAGCGGGCCAGCAGTTTCTCGGCCTGGCGCTGGCCGTCGCGCACGGCAAAGGCCGAGGGCATGCGGAAGGGGTCGAGGCCGTGCAGGTTCCGCCCGGTGGGCAGCACCTCGGCATTGCGGATCAGGTCGCCGCCGGGGGCGGGCTGCAGGTAGCGGCCATCCAGTGCGCGCATCAGGCCCTGCATTTCGTGGTCTTCGCCCAGCAGGCGGTTGCTGCGCACCAGCTGGCGCAGTGTCTCGGCTTGGGCTTTGTCGCCAGCGGTCAAGGCGGTGCTGAACTGCGCGTTCAATTGCACTTCGCTGGCACCATCAACCAGTGCTTCCATGAGGGCGGCGTTTTGCGCAGCGTTCAAACCCATGGCGTCGGCCATCACTTTGAGCGTGCCCAGCCGTTGCTCACGCGTGGGGGCCTGGCCCATGACGTGCAGGCCTTCGGGGATGAGTGCGTATTCGAGTTCGAGCAACTGGTTTTGCAGCTGTTCGATCCAGGCCGTGGGGTCTCCACCCTGTGAGGTGGGCACGGCCAGGTCGATGCTTTGCGCTTGCTCGTGGATCAGGCTCGTGAGGCTTTCGCGGTCCTGGGCTTGGTCCGGTCCCATTTGCTGCCAGCGCTCAATCGACTGCTGCAGGCTGACCAATTCTTTGTACAGACCCGAGTGCGTCAGCGAAGGCGTGAGGTAGCTGACCAACGTGGCCGCGCCACGACGTTTGGCCAGCGCGCCTTCCGACGGGTTGTTGGCGGCGTACAGGTAAATATTGGGCAGCGCGCCGATCAGGCGGTCGGGCCAGCATTGGGCCGACAGACCGGTTTGTTTGCCGGGCATGAATTCGAGCGCGCCGTGTGTGCCAAAGTGCAGCACAGCATCGGCCGCGTAGTCGTCGCGCAGGTAGCGGTAAAACGCGCTGAAGGCATGCGTGGGGGCGCAGCCGGTTTCAAACAGCAGGCGCATCGGATCGCCTTCGTAGCCAAAGCCTGGTTGCACCGTGACCACCACTTGGCCAAAGTCTGCGCCGAGCACAAAGATCGACTGTCCGTTGGTCAGGTGCTTGCCGGGGGCAGGGCCCCACTGCGCTTCGATCTCTTGGAGCCAGCGTTCGTTTTGCACATGGTGGCCGGTGTCGATGGCGTGCAGCACATTGGCCTGCGTGCCGTACTGGCTGGCATTGCCTTGCAGCAAGCGGTTGCGCAGGTCGTCCACACTCTCAGGCAGCTCGACGCGGTAGCCTTCAAGTGACAGGCGCTGCAAGGTGTTGAAGAGCGACTGGAACACCGACAAATACGCGGCCGTGCCCACGCTGCCGGCGTTGGGCGGGAAGTTGAACAGCACGATGGCCAGCTTGCGCTCAGCGCGGGGCTTGTCGCGCAGGCGCACCAGGCGCTCCACGCGGGCCGTGAGCATGTCGGTGCGCTCGGTGCAGGTGAACATGTCCTGGCTGCGCGGGCCGGTGGGGAAGGTGCAGTGCTTGTCGCAGCCGGTGCAGGTTTGTCCAGCAGGGCCAGGGCGGCCGCCGTAAACCATGGGCAAGATGGAGCCGTCGAGTTCGGGGATCGCCACCATGATGGTGTTTTCCACCGGCAGCAGGCCGCGTGTGGAGCCACCCCATTGTTCAATCGATTGGAACTCCAGCGGGTGCGCGGCGATGTAGGGCACATCGAGTTCGCTGAGCGCCACTTCGGCAGCGCTGGCGTCGTTGTAAGCGGGGCCACCGACCAGCGAGAAGCCGGTGAGCGAGACCAGCGACTGGATTTTGGAATCGCCGACGTTTTTGAAGAAACGATCCATGGCCGGGCGGGCATCGAGGCCGCTGGCAAAGGCCGGGATGACGCGCAAACCGCGCGCTTGCAGCGAGGCGATCACGGCGTCGTAATGCGCGGTGTTGCCCGCCAGCAAATACGAGCGCAGCAGCAGCAAGCCCACGGCAGGTTGGTCTTTGCGGCCATGACCGGGCAGGTCGCTCAGCTGTTCGCTGATGCGATTTTTCATCTGCGGGTGGTACAGGCCCACCTCCGGGTATTCGATCGGGTCTTCAGGCTGGGCCATTGCGCGCAGCGGTTCGCGCGGGCCTTGGGCGTAGCGTTGCACCAGGGTTTTGACCAGGTGCTCGATGTTGTGCTCTGACCCGGCCAACCAGTAGCGCATGGTCAGGAAGAACAGGCGCAGGTCTTGCGCCGTGCCGGGGATGAAACGCAGCAGCTTGGGCAGGCGGCGCAGCATGGCCATTTGTTTGGCACCGGCGCTGGAAGGTGCGCCGGTGTCTGAACCTGTGTCTTTGTTTTTGGCGCTGGGGCGCAGCTTTTTCAGCAAAGCCATGAGTCCGCTCGACTCGCGGCCCATGACCAGTTTGCCCATGCGGGTGAGCTGCGTGACCTGCGGTGCGGACATGATGCAGACCATGGCGTCGCACTGTTCGCGGCGCGCCTGCAGGGCGTCGAGCACTGGCAGGAAATGGTCTTCCATGAAGAGCATGGTGACGATGACGATATCGGCTTGCGCCACGGCGGCGAGACACGCTGCCAGGGCTGTTTCGCTGTCGCGCCAGGCCGATGCGCTGTGGGTTTGCAGGCTCAGACCCGGCAGGTCGCGGGCCAGGCGCTCGGCCGCGCTTTCGGCGGCGCTGGCCAGGTGGCTGTCCATGGTCAGCAGCACCACGCTCATGCGCGGCGCAGCTGAGGAAGCCTGTTTACCGGCTGAAATGGGCTTTGGCATCGTAGAGCGTCTCCACGGTGATGGTCGCCACGCCCAGGTCCTGGGCAAATCGCTCGGTGTTGCGGCGGGCTTTGCCCCGCACAAAGAACGGGATCTTGCCCAGCTCCTTCTCGGCTTCGGGGCTCCAGGTGGCTTGGTTCGAAGCGGTTTGGGCCGGGGCAGCGACGGCTTGGACGCCGTCGCTGATCAAGCCTTTGGCTTGGATGTTGTTGGTCGCCAATTGGGGCGCTTGGGTGCTGACCGGTGCCTGGGCAACGGGCATGGGCGTTGAGATGGCGGCAGGTGCAGCAGCGACCGGTGCCACGTTTTCAGACGCAGGCCGCGTGCTGCCCAAATGCGAAGGTGCAGCCCCGGCGTGGAATTCGAAGTCCTCGCGGAACATGCCGATCAGGTGTTCTTCCAGGCCCATCATCAGCGGGTGCACCCAGGTGTCGAACAGCACGTTGGCGCCTTCAAAACCCATTTGCGGCGCGTAGCGGGCCGGGAAGTCCTGCACATGCACTGGGGCCGAAATGACAGCGCAAGGAATGCCCTGGCGTTTGGCGATGTGGCGCTCCATTTGCGTGCCCAAAATCAGCTCGGGCTGCAAGGCGTTGATCTGGTCTTCGACTTCCAGGTAGTCGTCGGTGATCAGGGCTTCTACGCCGTGGCGCTTGGCGCAGTCGCGCACTTCGCGGGCGAATTCGCGGCTGTAGCTGCCCATGCCCACCACCTCGAAGCCCATCTCCTGGCTGGCGATGCGGGCAGCGGCCACCACGTGGGTGGCATCGCCAAAAATGTAGACGCGCTTGCCGGTCAGGTAGGTCGAGTCGACCGATTTGGCGTACCAAGGCGCATGCGCGTGTTCGGGGTCTTGGCCAGGCACGGGCAGACCCGTCAGGGCGCAGACTTCGGCGATGAAGTCGCGGGTGGCGTGGCTGCCGAGGGGTACGGTTTTTGTATAAGGCTGGTCAAACTGGCGCTGCAGCCACTGCGCGGCACCCAGGCCAATCTCGGGGTAGAGCACCACGTTGAAGTCGGCTTCGGCCAGTTTTTGCACATCGGCCACGCTGGCACTCAGGGGCGCGACCACGGCAACGTCCACACCGAGTTGGTTCAGCAGCTGGGTGATTTCCTTGACGTCGTCGCGGTGGCGAAAACCCAGGGCGCTGGGGCCCAGGATGTTGCAGGTGGGTCGCGTTTTGGCAGGTTTGTCGGCGGCTGGCTTGTGCACCAGGTGGCGGCACAGTTGGTAGAAGGTCTCGCTTGCGCCCCAGTTTTCCTTGCGCTGGTACGAGGGCAACTCCAGCGCCACAACGGGAATGGGCAGTTGCAGGGCCTGTGCCAGACCACCCGGGTCGTCCTGGATCAGCTCGGCGGTGCAGGACGAGCCCACCAGCATGGCGGCGGGCTTGAACCGGTCCATGGCCTGGCGGGCCGCGTCTTTGAAGAGTTCTGCCGTGTCGCCGCCCAGATCACGCGCCTGGAAGGTGGTGTAGGTCACGGGCGGGCGGCGCGGCAGGCGCTCGATCATGGTGAACAGCAAGTCGGCGTAGGTGTCGCCTTGCGGGGCGTGCAGCACGTAGTGCACATCGGTCATGGCCGTGGCCACCCGCATCGCGCCCACATGGGGCGGTCCTTCGTAAGTCCAGAGCGTCAGTTGCATGGGGTGTTCCTGCGCTTTTCAGGCGGCCAGCTTGAGGCGGCGCTTGAGCGGGCGGCTGAACAAACCGGCGAGGTCTGCCGCTTGCTCGTAGCCCTGAATGGGGGTGAAGACCAACTCGATGGCCCATTTGGTGGTGATGCCTTGCGCTTCGAGTGGGTTGGCCAGACCCAGACCGCACACCACCAAATCGGGGGCGTCGGCCATGCAGCGGTCCAGTTGCAAATCCACGTCCTGGCCTTCGCTGATGCGGGTGCCTGCGGGCAAGAGCGCGAGTTCTTCGGCCATGTGTTGGCGGTGCAAGTAGGGCGTGCCCACTTCCACCAAGTCCATGCCCAGTTCACGGTTCACAAAGCGCGCCAGCGGGATTTCGAGTTGCGAGTCGGGGAAGAAAAAGATGCGCTGGCCTTGCAGCATTTGGCGTTGCACGGCCAGGGCTTTTTCGGCGCGCTGGCGGGGTGCTACGGTGGCTTGTTCAAACACTTCGGGGGCCACGCCAAACTCGGTGGCGGCCGCTTGCAGCCAAGCGGTGGTGCCTTCCACGCCCAGCGGGAACGGTGCAGCCAGGTGCTGCGCACCGCGCGACTGCAGGGCGCGGGCGGTGTCGGCCAAAAAGGGCTGGGCCAACAAATAGTGGGTGTTGGGTCCGACCGCGGGCATGGCCTGGCTGTTGCGCGGTGGGAAAAAGTTGACTTGCAGGCCCATGCGCTCGAACAGGCTGCGCATCTGGTCCTCGACCACGTCGGCCAAGGTGCCCACCACCATCAGGGCGGGTGCGGTATCGGTGCTGGTGGGCAGGCCGGGGACCATGGCCGCGAGACATGCATCTTCGCCTTGGGTGAAGGTGGTTTCGATGCCGCTGCCCGAGTAGTTGAGCACGCGCACCTTGGGGTGGTGGATCTGGTTTTGGCGCTCGGCCGCACGCGACAGGTCGAGCTTGATGACCTCAGACGGGCAAGAACCCACCAAGAACAACAAACGGATGTCGGGGCGGCGCGCCAGCAGCTGGCCCACCACGCGGTCGAGTTCTTCGTGCACATCGGCCAAGCCCGCCAGATCGCGCTCGTCGATGATGGCAGTGCCAAAGCGGGGCTCAGCAAAAATCATCACGCCCGCTGCCGACTGGATCAGGTGCGCGCAGGTGCGTGAGCCCACCACCAAAAAGAAAGCGTCCTGGATTTTGCGGTGCATCCAAATGATGCCGGTGAGGCCGCAAAACACCTCGCGCTGGCCACGCTCGACCAAAGGCACCACGTCGGTGCAACCGGAGGTTTGAGCGGAAGTTTCTGCGCGGATGGGGATGACGGTGCTCATGTGCTGGCCTGTGCACCCGATGTGGGCAAAGAAGTGGCGGGTTTTTGCAGCCGCGCCATGCGCAACTTGCGGATGTATTGCGCGGCGTTGATGGTGTAGCTGCCATAGGCCGCCAGGGCCAGCAGCAGTTGGTCGGTGGGGCTCCACACGCCTTGCCACCAGACCCACAGGTAAGCGGTGTGCAGGGCCAACACCCCCATGCTGACCACGTCTTCCCAGTAGAAGGCGGGGGCGAACAGGTATTGGCCAAAGACCACTTTTTCCCAGATGGCCCCGGTGACCATGATGGCGTAGAGCGCCAAGGTTTTGAGCACCACCGAGGCCAGCGCCCAATCGGTGTGCTCGCCAGTTTGCAGGCTGCGCAGCACCAGATACAGGCTGATGCCGAAAATCAGGAACTGCACCGGGGCCAGCACGCCTTGCACCAGCGTCCACCGGGTCGCGTCACGCCGGGCACGCTGCGCTGGCGTGTACAAAACGGTGTGGGACGAAGCGGGCATGAAGAACCTGGTTGTTGAGGTGGGCTTGGAATGAATGTAAGTCTGGACATACAGTGTGTCAACATAAATTGACAATATTTATAGATGCTAGGGTTTACACTAAATACAAGTTTTCGTAATCCACCCACACTCAAGCCTGTGTTCTGCGGTGGTTGTCTTTTTCCCCCGCTCAATGCATCTCTTGCGACGAGCACTCCGATCCGTTGGAGCCTGCCGCTGGTGTATCCCTCTGATGATCGGTGCTTGTCATGGCGCAATTCAATCTCGAAAATTCGCAGTCGCCGCCTTCGGAGCCGGGACTGGCGAGCCACATGCCTGAAGCCTTGAGGCGAGGGGCACCGGTAGGTCCTCGTCTGGTGGGGGTACATCTTTCGCTGGCAAGTCGGCCTTGGATTTGGCGCAAATTCAGCTCTTGGCGCAGGCCTGTTTGCAGGGTCTGGACGCCGCACGCCAGGTGGTCTTTGGCTGGCAACGCCAGGGCCAATCGCTGGAAGACATCTACACACAAGGCATCACGCCTTGTGCCAGATTGCTGGGTGAGTGGTGGTGTGCAGACCGGCTTGATTTCGCCATGATCACCATCGCCTCCACGCACCTGCAGCAGCTGCTGTACGACTTCAGCGCGGAGTTTTTGCAGGAATCACCTCAAGCGCGCAACGGCTGGAGCCTGCTCTTGTTGACCGAGCCGGGGGCTCAGCACAGCATGGGCTTGTTCATGCTCAGCGAATTTTTCAAGCGCGCAGGTTGGACGGTGACGGTGGGTGTGCCGCAAGACGTCGCCGAGTTCAAGCGTCTGTTCCAGTCGGACTGGTTTGACGCGGTGGGCATCTCGGTCAGTACGGACCGATACCTGGACACGCTGGCCAACGTGTTGCCACAGCTCAAGGCGGGCGCGGACAACCTGAATTTGCGCATGTTTGTGGGCGGCCCGATGGCCCTGCGTGAACCGGCACGCCTCAAAGGCATGGCCGCAGAACTGGTGGCCCAAGATGCCCCTGCCACGGTGGCATGGGTCACACAAGGCATGCCGTCGGGGCCTTTCAGCATCTCCTGAAATGCATCTGATGTGCATTTCATTACATTCAAAATGCAAGGCCATGGGCTTTAACTCTTAATATAAGCCTATACTTGTATGACAAATTCAAGTGTCAACTTCCTGATGCTCAAACCCGTTTGGTTTACAACATGAAGCTTCCCTCTCTGGACCCGTCCACCTTCACCCAGTTGCTGGGGGTGGTGTCTGATGTCACCCTGGTCATGGACTTGCAAGGGGTGATCGAGGACGTTTCGACCGGACGCGACACCCTGGCGACTTTGGGCTGCCAGAGCTGGGTGGGTCGCCGCTGGATCGACACCGTCACCAGCGAAAGCCGCATCAAAATCCAGGAAATGCTGCAGTCCCAAGGCGCCCCCGAGCTGATGCGCTGGCGGCATGTCAATCACACCTCACCCGCCAGCAACGAAGTGGCCCTGCAGTACGTGGTCTTGCCTTTGGGTGGCGGCAAATTGCTGGCCATGGGCCGCGACCTGGAAAGCCTGGCCGAGCTGCAGCGCCGGCTGGTGGAAACCCAGCAGTCCATGGAGCGCGACTATTTGCGCCTTCGCCATATTGAGGCGCGTTACCGGGTGCTCTTTGACACCTCATCCGAGGCGGTCTTGATGGTGGACGCCAACACCCAGCGGGTGCTGGAGGCCAATGTGGGCGCGCAGTCATTGCTCAAGGATGCGGGCAAGCGCCTGGTGGGCCGCGATGTGCGGGAATGTTTTGAAGCCGACAGCCAAGGTGAGGTTCAGTCCTTGCTGCGCATGGCGCTGGCCACGGGCCGCATCGAAATGTGCTCGGCCCGTGTGGCTGGTTTGCCCTCGGCCTGGACTGTGTCGGCCACGGTGTTCCGTCAGGAAGGCGGCGCGCAGTTTTTGGTGCGTCTGGTCACCCGCGAGTCCTCGGTGGTGCCGCGTCAGGATGCGGGTTCTTCGGCCGCGCTGAGCGAAGCCATGGAGCGGTTTCCTGACGGCTGGCTGCTGACCGACACCACGGGAGTGATCAAAAGCGTCAACGAAGAAGGCATGGCCTTGCTGGGCCTGACGGCCTCATCCCAGGTGGTCGGCCAAAACATGGAGCGTTGGCTGTTGCGCGGCGCGGTCGATTGGGGGGTGCTCAACACCAGCTTGCGCCAGCAGCTGCCGGTGCGCAATTTCGCCACCGAAGTGCGCACCTTGTCGGGCATGACCTTGCCGGTGGAGGTGTCGGCGGTCTGCCTGGCACGGCCCGAGCCGATGTACGCCTTTTTTGTGCGCGACATGGACCGCAGGCTGCAAGGCGGCGCGTCGATGGCGCAAAGCCAGGTGAACCCTTTTGCCGAGCTGTCGCAACTGGTGGGACGTCGCCCGATCAAGGACATCGTGGGGGAGACGGTGGACACCATCGAGCGTCTGTGCATCGAAGCGGCCCTGGAGTTGACCCACAACAACCGCGCCTCTGCGGCTGAAATGCTGGGTTTGTCACGCCAAAGCCTGTACGTCAAATTGCGTCGCTTTGGCATGGTGGCCGAAGCCGAAGTCGACAGCCATTGAGGCCTGTCCTGTTTTGTTGACACTAAGTGTCAATCCTGGTTGACATTTTAAAAACGCTCTTCACAATGGGGGCATGGACACGCCGCCCCTCGCCCTGACTCCCCCTCGCACCCGACCTGCGCTGGGCACGGTGGCGGAGCTGCTCAAACCCATCACCTGGTTCCCGCCCATGTGGGCTTTTGCCTGTGGGGTGGTGGCCTCAGGCCAGGCGCTGGGTGCGCACATGGGCCTGCTGCTGCTGGGCCTGGTGCTGACGGGCCCGCTGGTGTGCGCCAGCAGCCAAGCCGTCAACGACTGGTTCGACCGCCATGTCGACGCCATCAATGAACCTAACCGCCCGATCCCTTCGGGCCGCATGCCTGGCCGCTGGGGTCTGGGCATTGCCATCGCCTGGACCGTGCTGTCGCTGTTGTGGGCCACGCTCATGGGGCCTTGGGGCTTTGCGGCCTGCGCGCTGGCCATCGTGCTGTCGTGGGCCTACAGCGCGCCGCCCGTGCGCCTGAAAAACAACGGTTGGTGGGGCAACGCCGCCTGTGCGCTGAGCTACGAAGGCCTGGCCTGGTTGACCGGCACTGCTGTCATGCTGGGCGGTGCCTGGCCGGGGCCGCATTCGCTGACGCTGGCGCTGCTGTACAGCGTAGGCGCGCACGGCATCATGACGCTCAACGATTTCAAGGCCATTGAAGGCGATCGCCGCATGGGCGTGGCATCACTGCCGGTGCAGCTGGGGGCTCTGGGCGCGGCGCGCGCCGCTTGCCTGTTCATGTTTTTGCCGCAAGTGGCCGTGGCGGCTTGCTTGCTGAATTGGCAACTGCCCTGGCACGGTGCGGCGGTACTGGCGCTGGGCTTGGCACAGTGGCCCTTGATGGCCAAATTTTTGCGGCAGCCGGTTGAGCGTGCCTTGCACGTCAGCGCCTTTGGCGTGCCGCTGTTTGTCAGCGGCATGATGGTCAGCGCCTGGGGCCTGCGCCAACTGCACCAACAGGGGCTGGTATGAGCACACCGTTTTTTGGCTGGTTCCAAATCGTTCGCTTGGGCCTGATCCAGGCCTGTCTGGGCGCGGTGGTGGTGGTGACCACGTCCACCCTCAACCGCATCATGGTGGTGGAGTTGGCGCTGCCCGCCTTGCTGCCTGGTTTTCTCGTGGCCTGGCATTACGCCGTGCAGATGGTGCGCCCGCGCATGGGCTTTGGCGCCGACAAGGGGCGCCGCTGCACGCCCTGGATGATGGGCGGCATGCTGGTGCTGGGCTTGGGGGGCGTGATGGCGGCATCGGCCACGGTCTGGATGGCCACGCAGCCTTTGTACGGTGCTTTGCTGGCGATGCTGTCGTTCAGCCTGATCGGTTTGGGCGTGAGCGCTTGCGGCACGTCGCTGCTGGCCCTGATGGCCAAGCAGGTGCCCGATGAACGCCGCGCACCCGCAGCCACCACGGTGTGGCTGATGATGATCATGGGCTTTGCCATCACCGCAGGTGTGGTGGGCAAGTTGATCGATCCGTACAGCCCGGAGATCTTGCTGCAGGTCTCGGCGGGCTTGAGCCTGCTGACGGCGCTAATCACGGCCGTGTGCTTGTGGGGCCTTGAAAAACCGGTGGATGCCGCTGCGCTGCCCATTCAAAGCGCCAGCAGCGAGCGCCTGAAAAAACAAAATTTCAAAGAGGCCTTTCAGGAGGTTTGGACCGAGCCTGCTGCACGCACTTTCACTGTCTTTGTCTTCATGTCCATGCTGGCCTACAGCGCGCAGGATTTGATTCTGGAGCCCTTTGCGGGGGCGGTGCACGGCTTCACGCCGGGCCAGACCACGCAGCTGTCGGGTTGGCACCACATGGGTGTCTTGATCGGCATGCTGGCCGTGGCGGGCGCAGGGTCTCGCTGGGTGGCGGGACGCCTCGGTTCGGTGCAAGCCTGGATGGTGGGCGGCTGCCTGGTGTCGGCGCTGGCCACGCTGGGGCTGGTCAGCTCGGCCATGGCTGAGGTCTGGTCGCTCAAGGCGAATGTGGTGTTTTTGGGTGTGGCCAATGGTGCGTTTTCGATTGCCGCCATTGCCACCATGATGCGCCTGGCCGGAGAAGGTGGCCAGGGCCGCGAAGGCACGCGCATGGGTTTGTGGGGCGCGGCGCAAGCGGCGGCCTTTGGCTTGGGTGGTTTGCTGGGCACGGCGGCCAGCGACTTGGCCCACGCCTTGTTGGGTGAACAGCGCACGGCCTATGCGGCCGTGTTTGGCATGCAAGCGCTCATGTTTGCGGTCTCGGCAGCCGTGGCTTCGCGCCTGCGTGCCGGGCCTGCGCAGCGCACAAGTTTGCATTTTGATGGTCCCGTATTGCTGAAAGGTGGGTCAAGCTCATGAACCAGACCGATTACGACGTTGTCGTGGTGGGCGGTGGCCCCTCGGGCGCCACCGCTGCTCACGACCTGGTGCGCCAGGGATGGCGCGTTTTGCTGCTCGACCGCCAGGGCCGCACCAAACCCTGTGGCGGCGCGATCCCGCCCCGGCTGATCAAGGACTTCGACATCCCAGACCACCTGCTGGTGGCCAAGGTGCGCTGCGCCCGCATGATCTCTCCCGCCGACAACAAGGTCGACATCCCCATCGACAACGGTTTTGTGGGCATGGTGGACCGTGACGAGTTCGACGAATATTTGCGCGAGCGCGCGGCCCAGTCCGGCGCTGTGCGCTGCCAAGCGATTTTTGACAAGATCGAGCACGATGACAGCCAGCAGTTGTGGGTGCACTACACCCCGGTCACATCCAAAGAGCACGCGGCCAGCGAGCACGCCAAACCCGTCAAGGTCAGTGCCCGCATGGTGGTGGGGGCCGATGGGGCCCGCTCGGAAGTGGCACGCCAGGCCATCCCGAATGCGCACAAAACCAAATACGTGTTCGCGTACCACGAGATCATCGAGTCGCCCGTGGGCCAGCCGGGTTATGACGCAGCGCGCTGCGATGTGTATTACCAGGGCGAGGTCTCGCCCGACTTTTATGGCTGGGTCTTTCCGCACGGCAAGACCATGAGCGTGGGCATGGGCAGTGCCGACAAGGGCTATTCGCTGCGCAGCGCCACCGCGCGCCTGCGCGAAATTGCGGGCCTGACCCACGCGCCCACCTTGCGCCGCGAAGGCGCGCCCATCCCGCTCAAACCGCTGCCCCAATGGGACAACGGCCGCGATGTGGTGGTGGTGGGTGATGCCGCCGGTGTGGTCGCGCCCTCATCGGGCGAAGGCATTTATTACGCCATGGACTGCGCCCGGCGCGTGGCGCAGGCCACCCACCAGGCCTTGAAAACCGGCAACAGCGCTTGCCTGAAACAAGGTCGCAAGAGCTTCATGAAGCAGCACGGCCGCGTGTTCTGGATTCTGGGTGTGATGCAGTACTTCTGGTACCAGAACGACCGTCGCCGCGAAAAGTTCGTCAAGATCTGCGAAGACCGCGATGTGCAGCGCCTGACGTTCGAGTCCTACATGAACAAGGAACTGGCGCGCAAGGACCCCATGGCCCATGTACGCATTTTCCTGAAGGACATGGCGCACTTGTTGGGCCTGGCCCGAACGTGAGAGCTTCAGCCGGGGCAGGCGTGGCCTGCCGCACGGAAGCGGGCCCGACCCTGATGACAATGCAGACCATGAAACGTCAAGCCTTTTTTCGCCTGGCCATGGCGCTGGTGTTGAGTTATGCCACCGCAGGCATCGGTGCGGCCCTGACGGATTTGGGGCCTTGGTACTTTGCATTGCGCCAGCCGCCCTGGAAACCGCCTGACACGGCCTTTGGGGTGATCTGGACGACCATCTTCACCCTGTGCGCCATCAGTGGCTGGCTGGCCTGGCAGGCGGCAGACAGCTGGGCCCTGCGCCGCCGTGTGGCAGGGTTGTTTGGTCTGAATGCGGTGCTCAACGTCTTGTGGAGTGCGCTGTATTTCAAACTGCAGCGCCCGGATCTGGCGCTGTTCGAGGTGGTGTTTTTGTGGCTGTCCATCGTGGCCCTGATCGTGGGGCTGTGGCGTCTGTCGCGCTGGGCCAGCTTGTTGCTGGTCACTTACTGGTTGTGGGTCAGCATTGCGGCGGTGCTCAACCTGCAAACGGTGTTGCTCAACGGTTCGTTTGGCGTGCAGCCCTGAGGCCAAAAATTTTCAGCGCCCATCGTTCATCTTGTTGTGTTTTAAAACCATTTTTTGCCAGGAGACCTGCCCATGCCCACCCCTCTCATGGCCACCATTTTTTTGTTGATGACCGGCTTGTGTGGCGCGGCCTATTGGTGGGTGGATCGCAAAATGCAGCGTCTGTCCGACACCTTGCGCGATACCTACAAGCTGGGCCTGATGATCATCTACGGTTTGCAAATGGTGTTGTTGCTGATGTTTGCCATTTAGCCGTGGCCGGCTTCACACCCGCGGCCTGCGCCGCATGAAAAGGCGGTCGCTCATGCTGGCCCTGACGGTTTTGACAGTGCTTTCGTTGTGGCTGTGGACGCCCGATTTGCCACGCGCCGAGCTGGAGGCCCGGTACCTGGCCCAACCTGCTGATTTGCGCACGGTGGGGCCGTGGCGTTTGCATGTGCGTGACAGCGGCCCCCGAGAGGCTCCGGCCGTGCTGCTGCTGCACGGCTTTGGTGCCAGCTTGCAGACTTGGGATGTGTGGGCACAAGGCCTGAGCACAACCCACCGCGTGATCCGCATCGACTTGCCGGGCAGTGGCCTGAGTCCGCCCGATCCGGACCGTGACTACACCGACGCGCGCAGCCTGCAAATGCTGGTCCGCTTGCTGGACGATTTGGGCGTGCCCCGCGCCAGTGTGGTGGGCCATTCGATGGGCGGGCGCATCGCCTGGACTTTTGCGGCCCGCCACCCCGAGCGCACGGACAAACTGGTGCTGGTGGCCCCGGATGGCTTTGCCAGTTTTGGTTTTGAATACGGCAAGGCCATGGACGTGCCCGCCAGCTTGGGCCTCATGCGCCATGTGTTGCCTCAGCCCTTGCTGCGCATGAACCTGCAAGCGGCTTACGCGCAGCCCGAGACCCTGACCGATGCGCTCACCACCCGTTACCACGAGCTCTTGCGTGCGCCCGGCGCACGCCAGGCCATGCTGGACCGCTTGCAGCAAACCGTGTTGCAAGAACCCTTGCCGCTGCTGCGCCAGATCCGTGCGCCCACCTTGCTGGTGTGGGGCGAGGCCGATGCCATGATCCCGTTTTCCAACGCCCGTGATTACCTGCAGGCCATGCCCGGCAGCCGCCTGCTGTCGTGGCCCGGGGTGGGGCATTTGCCGCAAGAAGAAGCGGCGCAAGCGTCACTGCAAGGCGTGGCCGATTTTTTGCGCTGATGTCCAGAAGCTGCGCAGCTCATTCAGCTCACGCAGCGCAGGATGTGGGCCGCGGTGCCGACCGGGTTTTCTTCGTGGGCCAGATGCCCCAAGCCGGGTTGGAGCCATTTTTGGGCCTGCGGCAAGATGCTGCAGGCTTGGTCGGCCAACTTGGGCGGCACCGTTTGGTCTTGCGCGCCAATGGCCATGTAAACCGGGTTGCGCAGCTGGTGCACCTTGGCGGCCAAAGGCTTCAATCGCCAGGCGGCCATCATCGACAGCACGCCATGCACATGGCCCGAGTCGCTCAGCACGCGGGTGTAAAGCTCAACGCCTTGCGCATCGAGTTTGGAGCCAGTGCGCTGCACCCACTGCGCCACCGCACCGGGTTTGGCCGCCATTTTGGCGGTGGCCCAAGCTGATAAGGGGTTGAGTGCCGCCAGCTTGGCCGCCGGGCCAAACAACCACGAGGCCACGCCGGGCAGCGGCAGCCAGGCCGGGTTCAGGCCGATCAGGGTGCTGCGCGAGAGGCTGTCGATGTGCAGCGCCATGTGCGCGGCGATCGCAGCCCCGGCTGAATGGCCCACGATGACCTGGGGCGTCAATTGCAGTTGCAGCATCAGGGCGCGCAGGCCTTCGGCCATGCCGGGCAGCGACAAAGCCCCTTCAGGCCCCCGGCTGGTGAAGGCATGGCCCGGCAAGTCGGGCGCGACCACGGTGAAGTGCTGTGCCAACGTGGGCAAGAGGCCGCGCCAGCTGAAATTGCCTGAGCCCGTGCCATGCAAGAGCAGCATGCAGGGGCCTTGACCTTGCATTTGCACATGCCAGTGAATGCCCCCGGCCTGCACAAAGCGGCTGTGCTGCGCATGCGGCCAAGTGGACCGGTGTTCGGCCCAGGACATGCCGGGGTAAAAGCTTTCGAACATTTTGGGGCTCAGGCTGCGCCCGTGCGCAGGCTGTCCATGGCGTGGGCCATGCGCTGGGCTTGCACCTGCGGCATAGGCAGGTAGCTTGCACCCATGGTCGCGGCCAGTTGTTGGGCCTGCGCATCGGGCTGCATGCTGGTGTCGATCCACAGGGCGCGGTGGCCGCTGCTGCGCCATTGCTGGCCCCAGTTCTGGGCATCGGCTTGCGCCTGGGTGCGGCCGCCCACACCTTGCAGCGTCACGTTGGCGCGCCCGTCGCTCAGCACCACCAGGATCGGGGTGACGCCCTGGCGTTGCAGCAGGGCGGCTTGTTCGTGGGCCATTTTGAGGGCGAGCGCCAGCGGCGTGCCGCCACCGCCGGGCAGGCCGGTCATGGCGCGTTTGGCCCTCACCAGCGAGCGCGTGGCGGGCAGCAGCAACTGCGCCTGTGCGCCGCGAAACGCCACGATGCACACGCTGTCGCGCCGCGCATACGACTGCTGCAGCAGCAACTCGACCGCGCCTTTGGCTTCGGCCAGGCGCTGCAAGGCGGCCGAGCCCGACGCGTCGAGCGCCAGGATCAGGCAGCTCGATGAACGTTGCTGGTAGCGCTGGATGTGGAAGTCTTCGGCGCGGATGGCGATGCGTCGCATCAGGCGGGCTTCTGTGTCGCCTGGGCTGACCAGTGGCGCGGCCTGTCGCAGGCGCTGGCGCGGCGCGGCGGCGCGCAAGGTGGCCAGCACATGCAGCCGCGCATGGCCGCCGGGACGACCCGGGCGCGGGGGCAGGGGGCGGCCGCGTTGCTGACCGGCGCGGGTCTGGCCACTGCGGCCCGATGTGTTGCCGCTGCGTGCGCCTTTTTGCGTGGCCAGTGCGTCCAGCATGTGCGGCGGCAAGCTGGCCAGGGCGGCGGCCACCATCATTTCTTGCAGGTCTTCGGCGGTGGGCTCTTGAGGCGCAGGGTCTGGTGGCGCATCTTCTGGCGCATCACCGGGTGGAGGATCGGTGGGCGTTTGATCGGGCGTCTCCGGCTTGGGCCGCGGTTCAGCCGTTTCGTCGTTGTCGGGCGGTGGCGGTTCAGCCGCCTGTTCTGCCGATGGTTCGGCAGGCCATTGCGTGGCGCGGGGCGCGAGCACGCAGCGTGCGGCAAAGCCCAGGTCTTCGTCGTCGAGCACATGGCGTCCGTTCAGCGCCGCATGCGCGCTGGCCACGCGCAGCGCCAGGCTGGGCGCGCGCAAGGAGCCAATGCCCAATCCCAGCGCCGACGCGCACAGCGCATGCAGTTGCGCATCGCTGGCCTGAACTTGTTGCAGCTTTTCGCGTGCACGCGCCAGCGCGCCGGGGCTCAGGCGAATGTGCAGGGCATCGTCTTCGTTGTCGTTCAGTCTGGCGTCGATGTCCGAAGGCGAGAGCGCCTGCAAATCGAGCCAGAGGCCCAGGCGCTCTTGCAGTGCGGCGTTCACGCCCGATTCGTCGGGCAAGGATTCGTCCAAGGCCACCACACCAAAGCGGGTGGCGGTGGGTGCGCTGGCGTGGTGGGTGGCCGCCACTTGGCCCGAATCCAGCGCCTGCATCAGCGGGGCCAGCAGGGCAGGGGGCAAGCGCTCGGCCATGGGCAGGCAGACCAGGCCTTGGTCTGCTTGTTGCAGCAAGCCCGCTTGCATGCGCAGCTGTCCGGTTTGCAGGGTATGGGCCAAATCGATGCCGCCCAACAGGCGCTCTGCATCGGCCGAGCCGGGCACCTTGACCAGCGGCAAGCCCAGACTGGCCAGCGCGCTCAGCCAGCGCTCGCGCACCGGCCCGTGTGGGGCGCGCAGACACACGCCACCCAGGCCGTGCGGGTCCAGCTGCAAAATTTGCAAACTGATTAGCGCATCGTGCCAGGCGTCCAGGCTTTGCCGGGTGGAGGTGTTGTCTTGGGCCATGTGCTGCAGGGCGGTGCAGCGCTTCAAGCGGCCAGCACTTCTTGCAGGCTGCGCTGCACGCGCGCGCCCGAGTCGGTGTCGTCCAGCGGGTTGCGGCGCAGGCGGTGGCGCAGGGCCAGCGGGGCCATGCTTTGCAGGTGTTCGGCCTGCACCGCGAGATGCCCTTGCAGCGCGGCAAAGGCGCGGGTGGCGCGCAGCAGCGTGAGCTCGGCGCGCAGGCCGTCGGTGCCCAGCTGTTGGCACAACCGGGCGCACAGCATCAGCATGTCGTCGCTCACCGTCACTTCGGCCAGGCGCTCGCGGGCTTTGAGGATGCGTTTTTGCAGCTTCTGGTTGTCCTTGTGCCACAGCGCCTTGAAGGCGACCGGGTCTTTTTCAAAGGCGTCGCGGCGCTTGATGATGTCCACCCGCAGCTTCAGGTCTTGCGGCGTGCGCACCTGCACCGACAGGCCAAAACGGTCGAGCAGCTGCGGGCGCAGTTCGCCCTCTTCGGGGTTGCCGCTGCCCACCAGCACAAAGCGCGCGGGGTGGCGCACGCTCAGGCCTTCGCGCTCGACCAGGTTTTCGCCCGAGGCGGCCACGTCGATCAGCAGGTCCACCAGGTGGTCGTCGAGCAGGTTGACCTCGTCGATGTACAAAAAGCCCCGGTGCGCTTGGGCCAGCAGCCCGGGCGAGAATTGTTTGATGCCCTGGGACAGGGCTTTTTCCAGATCGAGCGCGCCGACCACGCGGTCTTCGGTCGCGCCCAAAGGCAGGTCGACCACCGCCACCGTCTGGCGTTCGGCCACGACTTTGGTTTTGGGGTCGCGGGCCTGGCAGACCGGGCAAGCGCCCGCAGGCTTGGCCGGGTCGCAGCGGTAAGGGCAGCCCTTGACCACCTGGATGGGGGGCAGCAAATCAGCCAAGGCCCGCACGGCCGTCGACTTGCCGGTGCCCCGGTCGCCCAGAACGAGCACGCCACCAATGGAGGGGTCCACCGCCACCACCTGGATGGCGAGGGTCATTTCATCTTGACCAACGATGGCCGCGAAAGGGAAGGTCAATGCCATGGGGCGTCCCGCAAAACTGTTCTTGGGCCATCATCCAAAAGACGCCACAAAGTGTCAAGTTAAATTTACAGTTTGCGCGTTGGGCTGTCCGCCGGATCGGATCACTGCGGTTTTTCAGGCGCAGGGGCCTCGGGTTTCAGGCCATAACGCGCGGCCAAATCCCAAACGTGCTGAGGCAGCATGTTTTTGATCCGCGCCGGGGCTTCGCGGCGCAGGTGCAAGATGGACTCGATGGCCTTCATCTCGACCCGGGCGCGGGCAAACTCCAGGCCACGCGGGCCGACCCGCGGCATGAGCCAGTTGACCAGGGGCTTGATCCAGGCGGGCATGCGGCGCAGCGGCAGGCCACCGGCCGCGCGTTCGGTGTTGGCCATGAAGCCGCGCACCGGGCCCTCGCGCTTGCCCCGGCTGATGGGCTCGCTGGTCACCAATTGCCCCCGGATGCCATCCAGCAGTGCCTGGCCGCGTGCGTTGCGCACCAGCAACCATTGCTGGCCGTGCCCGCCCATGTAGCCCACGGTGATGTCCGACAGCACATTGGTGTAGTCCACACAGGTGCGGCAGGTCAGCGGAAAAAAGTCGGGTGGCAGGGTGGACAGCGGCAGGTTCAAAAACGGGATCAGGCGCTTGCCGCCCTGGTCGGTGCGCACCTCCACCTTGTAATCGGCGCGGAACTCGACATAGCTGATGTCTTGCGGCCGGTCTGAAATGAGGCCCAGAAACTGGTGGAAGTTTTCGGTCGTGGTGTTGTCCGAGCAGGGCGTGCCGATGACGTACAGCTGCTCCAGACCTTGTTCGCGCTCGAGTTGCGGCTGGATGGCGCGCAGCGCGTAAATCTGGCAAGGAATGCCGATCACGGCCAGGCGTTTGTGGCCTTGCGCCAGCGCGGGCTCGACCAGGCTGAGCAGCGGCGCGTAGCCCATGCGCATTCCCCGGCACTGCGCCATGTCCTGCGCACGGGTGACCAGCACCGGGCGGGGCCGCCAGCGGTCGTGCGGGTCGGCCGCCATGGCGATCACCGCGTCGACCAGGCCTTGCTCGAGCAGCACCTCGGCCAGGCGGGTGGTGATGCCGGTCCACTGTGCGCCCTGGGCCGGTGGGTCCATGCGGGCGCTCAAAATTTGTTGGTAGGGGCCGAAAAACAGCTCGTCCGGCTGCGCATGGTGTTGTGCTGTGTCGGTCTGGCGTGCCCGCCCGTGTATCCGGCGTTCCAGCCCCGGGTAGTCTGGCTGGATGAACTGACAGGACTGGCCGCAGCGCTTGGGGTCTGCCGTGCGCGACAGACCGCAGTCAGTGCACAGCTTGCGGGCGGGGGCCGCCATGGCGGGCCCATTGCTTGGGTGCTCTTGCAGCACGGTCAAGTCGGTGCTCAGCCAGCCCGTGTGAAAGGCATCACGCCCACCAGCCAAAGGTGCAAGCCACCCATGAGGAAGGCAGCCCAGACGCCCGTACCCAGCACCACGGCCAGCAAGGTCCCCAGCAGTTTGCCTTCAGGCCCCGAGTGCATGCTCATGCGGTCACGCTGGCGTGCCGCGCGAAACACCAGCACCGACCAGAGCAGAAAACCGCCAAACAGGATGACATCGGCCAGGTTGCCGTTGGACAGCAAATGGCCCAGCGCCCAGACCTTGACCGACAAGGTCATGGGGTGGCGCAGTTTGGCCTTGATCTGGTTGCCTGGGACATACGCGGCCACCAGCAGCACCATGGCCAGCCACATCAGCAAGATGGTGGCGTGCTGCATGCCGCGAGGCGGTGTCCACAGCACCACCGGGTCCAGTCGCGCCAAGCCGTAGCCCTGCACCAGCAAATACAGCCCCAGCAAAGAGGCTGCCGCGTAAACGGCTTTGAAACCCAGCGCGCCCCAGCGGGCGATGGCGTTTTGCCGCACTTGCGGGGCCAGACTTTGCAGCGAGTGGACGCCCAAAAACAGGGCCAAACCGATAAGCAGTTGCAGCATGTCAAAACCTTTGCGGTGTGGGTATGAACTTGAGCTGCATTCTGACATGGGCGTGTCCATTGCGGTTGACATTCAAAATGCAGGGCTTTCCTGTGTGTTTTGCTCAGGTATCACATCCCGAATGACAAGGTGACTGTTCTGGCGCACAATGAACTGTTCAGTAATTTCTGACCATTTCTTTCAGGAGTTTTTCATGTCCCGTTTTTCTTCTCTTTCTTCGACACGCCGTGTTTTCATGATGCAAATGGCCACGGCCGCCACCGCAGTGATGGCCGTGAGCGAGGCTTCGGCCCAAGCCATGGTGGATGAAAAAGACCCCCAGGCAGTGGGCCTGGCCTACAAAGCCGATGCCACCAAGGTGGACAAGGCCAAGAATCCCAAATACGCTGCCGGCAACAACTGCGCCAATTGCGCCTTGTTCCAGGCCAAGGCCGGTGCTGCTGCAGGCGGTTGCCCCTTGTTTGCGGGCAAACAAGTGTCCGCCAAAGCCTGGTGCTCGGCTTGGGCCAAAAAGGCTTGAGCTTCATCAGCGCTTGAGCGGACTTGATGTCCCCCAAAAACCGCCTCAGGGCGGTTTTTTTTGGGGCAAAACACGGGCGAAGGGCCAATTCACCTGCGTCACCTATGGGTTTACCCTGATTTGCCCGCTGTATCGAGGGGAATGAACACACAAAGTGTCAATCTGTCATTACACTTCGTTTGTCTTCAACCGACCGAAAGCCCTTCATGGCGTCTTGGGTGCTCACAGCGATGGACCTGGCCTGCCAAAAGGCCCAGCGGACACTGTTCGAAGGCGTCAGCTTTTCCGTGCCTGCTGGCAGCTGGTTGCACATTGAAGGTGGCAATGGCTGTGGCAAGACCAGTTTGCTGCGCATTTTGTGTGGCCTGTCGCCCGCCGCGCGTGGTCAGGTGATCTGGCCCGCATCTGCAGCTTATGAAGTGACCCACCCCCCTGCTCATCGCCCCGATCGCTCGGTGCTGCATTACATCGGCCACGCGCTGGGCCTCAAGCCCGATCTGAGCGCTTGCGACAACTTGTGTCTGGATGCTCAGGTCAGCGGCCTGCCTCTTAGCCGTGCGCAAGCCTTGCAGGCGCTGGCGGCGCAGGGCCTGAAAAGCCGGGCGCATTTGCCGGTGCGTGTGTTGTCGCAAGGCCAGCGCCAAGGCGTGGCTTTGGCGCGTTTACGCACCAGTCCGGCACAGCTGTGGGTGCTGGACGAACCTTTGGTCGGCCTGGATGCCGAGGCCACCGACACGGCCCGCGCCTTGCTGCAGTCGCATGTGGACTCTGGCGGTGCGCTGGTCATGACCAGCCACCACGATGTGCACTTGCAAGGCCCGGGCGCACGCTACCCGCTGGGCCACGGAGCAAGCGTGTGATGCACCCCCACACCTTCCGCGCCGCGGCCGGGTCGCACGCACTGCCCAGCCCTGGGCAAGCCATGCTGGGTTTGCTGCGGCGCGATCTCCGACTCGCCCTGCGGCGCAAGTCCGAGTGGCTGGGTGCGGTGTTTTTCTTTGTGCTGGTGGCCGCCTTGTTTCCACTGGCCATCGGTCCCGAGCCCGCCACCTTGCGCCTGATCGGGCCGGGCGTGCTGTGGGTGGCGGCTTTGCTGGCCAGCATGCTGAGTTTGAGCCGCTTGTTTGAGGCCGACCACCAGGACGGCAGTCTGGAGCAGATGGCCTTGTCGGCCGCGCCCCTGTCCTGGCTGGTGTCGGCCAAGGTGGCAGCGCACTGGTTGATCGCGGGTTTGCCTTTGGTGCTGTTGTCACCGTTGTTGGGCTTGCAGTACGGGCTGAGCCCGCAGGCGCTGGCCATGCTGGCCTTGACCTTGTTGATTGGCACGCCGGTTTTGTCTTTGCTGGGTGCGATTGGTGCAGCGCTCACCTTGGGTGTGCGCGGCGGTGGCGTGCTGCAGTCGCTCTTGCTCTTGCCTTTGTACGTGCCGGTGTTGGTGTTTGGCGCAGGCGCAGTCGATGCGCAGCTGCGCGGTCTGGGCGCGCAAGCCCATGTGTCGGTGTTGCTGGCTTTGTTGTTGGCCGCGGCCGCGTTCAGCCCCTGGGCGTGTGCAGCAGCTTTGCGCCTGGCGCTTGAATGAGGGCCACGACATGAAGCTTTTCTCTTATGCCGCGCCGCAAAACTTTTACCCCCTGGCCGGGCGCCTTTGGCCGTGGTTGGCGCTGCTGGCCACTGTGCTGGCGCTGGCGGGCTTGTGGGTGGGCTTCATGGTGGCACCGTCCGATGCGCAGCAGGGGCAGGCCTACCGCATCATTTACATCCATGTGCCGGTGTCGTGGATAGCCATGGTGATTTACCTCGCCATGGCGTTCTGGAGCGTGCTGGGTCTGGTGTTCAACACGCGCTTGTCGGGCTTGATGACCCGCGCGCTGGCACCCACCGGGGCCTTGCTGGCCTTCTTGTCGCTGTGGACCGGGGCCTTGTGGGGCAAGCCGATGTGGGGCACGTATTGGGTGTGGGATGCGCGCCTGACCTCGATGCTGATCCTGCTGTTTTTGTATCTGGGTTACATCGCATTGACCTCGGCCATCGAAGACCCGCGCCGATCCGACCGTGCCGGGGCTTTGGTGGCGCTGGTGGGAGCGGTGAATGTGCCCATCATTTATTTTTCGGTGAAGTGGTGGAACACCTTGCACCAGGGCGCGTCGGTGTCGCTCACGCAGTCGCCGCGCATGGCCAGCGTGATGCTCACGGGCATGCTGCTGATGAGCTTGGCGATTTGGTTGTACGCGGTGGCCATTGCTTTGTGGCGTGTGCGCAGCCTGATGTTGGTGCGCGAGAGCCACGCCGCCTGGGTGCAGCAATTGCCCGAGGTGCAGGCGCATCGCGCCTTGAGAGGTGTTGCATGATTTGGACGAGCGCTTCCGAGTTTTGGGCCATGGGTGGCTATGGCGCGTACGTGTGGGGCAGCGTGGGCGTGAGCGCAGCCTTGCTGGCGCTGGAAGTCTGGCTGGCCCGTGTCGGTCGCCAGCAGGCCTTGGACGCCGTGTGTGAAGCCATGGACGCTGACATCGAAGATGCAGCCTCAGACCACTCCATCCATGGCGAAAAGGCCGCCAACGGGCCATCCGGAGTCACCCCATGAAAAGCCGTCATCAGCGATTGTTCGGCATCGGCTTGGGCCTCTTGCTCTTGTGCGGTGCGCTGTTTTTTGTGCTCAACGCCTTTCAGAGCAACCTGGTGTTTTTCTTCACGCCCACGCAAGTGGCGGCGGGTGAAGCGCCCAAGGACGGGCACTTTCGGGTCGGCGGTCTGGTCAAGGCGGGCAGCATCCAGCGCGACGGCATGGCGGTGGCCTTTGTGGTGACCGACACGCAGCGCGAGGTGCCGGTGCGCTATGTGGGCCTGCTGCCCGATTTGTTCAAAGAAGGCAAGGGCGTGGTGGCGCAAGGCCGTCTGGAGGGCGGGCAGCTGTTCGTGGCCAGCGAGGTGCTGGCCAAGCACGATGAAAACTACATGCCGCCCGAGGCCCAGCACGCGCTGGACGAGGCGGCCAAGGCCCGCATCGGCGCGGCGGTGGTGCGATGAGGCGCGCGTTGGCTTCATGGGTCTGGTTTAGCCAAGTCTTGCGCGCAAGGCACAGGACGCATCTTCATGTAGGCGCCCACCCCGTGGGCGATGGTTTGCTGGGGGTGTGCCACCCCCCATCGCCCACGGGGGTGGGCTCCTACAAGGGGCAGAGCGAGGGGACGCCTGATGGTCACATTACACCTTTGAACATTCGTGGTGTGGGATGTAAAGGAGCCGTGTATGTGGCCTGAAGTGGGCCACTTGGCCTTGATCATGGCCGCCTGGGTCGCCCTGGCGCAAGCGGTGCTGCCGCTGTGGGGCAGCTTGTTGGTGCAGCGTGCGGGTTGGCAAACCTTGGCCCGACCTTTGGCGGTTTTGCAGCTGGTCCTGATCGTGCTGGCCTTCGGCGCTTTGTGGCACGCTTTTTATGGGCATGACTTCAGCGTCAAGTACGTGGCGCAGCACTCCAACACCTTGCTGCCCACGCCCTACCGTTTGTCGGCCATTTGGGCCGGACACGAAGGCTCGCTGCTGCTGTGGGTGCTGATGCTGTCGATGTGGTCGGTGGCAGTGGCCATTTTTTCCAGGCGCTTGCCGCAGGCGCTGGTGGCGCAGGTGCTGGGCGTCATGGGCGCGGTGTCGGTGGGCTTTCTGGCCTTCATCCTCACGCTGTCCAACCCGTTTGCACGGCAGTTCCCGGCGCCTGCCGAGGGGCGTGACCTCACGCCTTTGCTGCAAGACCCGGGTTTGGTGATTCATCCGCCCATGCTCTATATGGGTTATGTGGGCTTGTCGGTGGCGTTTGCTTTTGCCATGGCGGCGCTGTTGTCGGGCCGGCTGGACGCCGCCTGGGCGCGTTGGGCGCGGCCCTGGACGGTGGCGGCCTGGGGCTTTTTGACGCTGGGCATCGCCTTGGGTTCGTGGTGGGCTTATTACGAATTGGGCTGGGGCGGCTGGTGGTTTTGGGACCCGGTGGAAAACGCCTCGCTCATGCCCTGGCTGGTGGCCACGGCGCTCATCCATTCGCTCATGGTCACCGACAAGCGCGGGCAGTTCAAGGCCTGGACGGTGCTGCTGGCCATTGGCGCGTTTTCGCTCAGCCTGCTGGGCACCTTCCTCGTGCGCTCGGGGGTGCTGACCTCGGTGCATGCCTTTGCGACCGACCCTGCGCGGGGCATTTTCATCTTGCTGTTTCTGGCCGTGGTGGTGGGCGTGTCGCTGGCGCTGTTTGCCTGGCGTGCGCCGCAGTGGGCCAATGCCTCGCAGCCGGTGGCAGGTTCGCGTGAATCGTTTTTGCTGCTCAACAGCGTGCTCTTGGTGGTGGCCATGGCGGCGGTGCTGCTGGGCACTTTGTACCCGCTGATCATTGATGCGCTGAACCTGGGCAAGCTGTCTGTGGGGCCGCCGTATTTCGAGCGCGTGTTTGTGCCGCTGATGGTGCCGCTGCTCTTGGCCATGGTGCCGGGCACGGTGGTGCCCTGGCATGTGGCGCGTTGGGCGGCGGTGCGCGCGGTGCTCGTGCCGGGGGCGCTCGCCCTGCTGGCGGCCAGTGCCTGGGCCAGCTGGGGCGCTGCACCCCAAGATGCAGAGACTGCGACCACCGCAGGCGGTTGGCTCACGGTGATGGGCGGCACGCTGGGCGGCTGGATTGTGCTGTCGGGCGCTTGGCAAATCGTGCAGCGCTTGCGCTTGCCCGGATCGCCGGGTCTGGCTTGGTGGGGCATGCACGGGGCGCACCTGGGCGTGGCGGTGTTGGTGCTGGGCATCACGGGCGTGAAGTCTTTTCAGGTGGAGCGCGATGTGCGTCTGGGGCTGGGCGATGCGGTCACGGTGGCGGGTGTGCGTTACCAGCTGATCAGCGTGGACAACCACCTCGGGCCCAACTATTTGGCTTTGCGGGCGCAGATGCAGGTGTTTGAAGGTGAGCGCATGGTGGGCACCCTGAAGCCTGAAAAGCGCCGTTACGTGTCGAGCGCCATGCCCATGACCGAGGCGGCGATTGACCGCAACCTGTGGCGCGATCGATATGTCTCTTTGGGTGAGCCACTGGCGGGTGAGCCGCCGCAGTGGAGTTTTCGGGTCTACCACAAGCCTTTTGTGTCGTGGATCTGGCTGGGCGCGGTGTTCATGGTCTTGGGGGGGGGCTTGGCGGCTTTTGATCGGCGGTATCGACGGGTCCACGGTCAAACCCAAGGGCAAGTACATGGGCAGGGTGCAAAGTTTGCTTCGCCGCAAGCCCTGAGCGCCTTGAATGCGGGCAAAACGTCAACTGCTGCGGTGGGCGCTTTGCGGACTGCCGTCACGGGAGTGAAGCCATGAGCGCGCCAACGCTGGTCAAGCCTGCGGGACAGCGCATGCCGCGCTGGGTCTTTGTGCCGCTGGCGCTGTTTTTGGGCATGGTGGCGTTTTTGGCCGTGGGCTTGCAGCGCAATCCGCAGGAGATTCCGTCACCGCTCATTGGCCGCCCCGCACCGGCTTTTGAGTTGCCCATGGTGGGCGGGGCGGGCGTGTTCAGCGCTGAGCAGTTCAAGGGACAGCTCACCTTGGTCAACCTGTGGGCCACTTGGTGCGCGGGTTGCAAAGAAGAGCACCCGATCTTGATGGCGCTGTCTCGGCAGCCCGGCCTGAACATGGTGGGCATCAATTACAAAGAGCTGCAGGCCTCGGAGTTGGCGGGCCAGGACCCACAAAGTGCTGAGGCGGTGCAAAAAGCCACAGCCCGCAGTCAGGCCTGGTTGCAAAAACAAGGTCAGGCTTTCGGCGTGAACCTGCTGGACATGGACGGCCGGGTGGGCATGGATTTTGGGGTGTACGGCTTGCCCGAAACCTATTTGGTGGACCGCGAAGGCGTGGTCCGCTTCAAGCACGCCGGGGCCTTGACACCTGATGTGGTGCAGCAAAAACTTTTGCCCTTGCTGCGGGGGGTGGACTGATGGATACGGCATTTTTTGTAGGGACAAGGACGGTGACATGACTGACTTTCACATGGCACTGCGTGCTCTGGTGAGGGCATGGCTTCCGATCGGCATGGCCGTCATGGCCACAGGGGTGGGGGCTGCATCGCCTGGCTTGCCGGTCAACGCCATTCAAGCCAGCCCTCTTGCCCAATCCGTAACGGGCCCGGCACCCGCTGCTGTGCCAGCGGTTCAGGCTGTAGCCAACGTCCAATCCGAAGCACCCATGACATCCGCCGTGAAAGCGCGCTGGGACCACATTGCCGCCGAGCTGCGCTGCCTGGTGTGTCAGAACGAATCGCTGGCCTCATCGAACGCCGAGCTGGCGGTGGACCTGCGTCGCGAAGTGCGCGGCCTGATTGAACAAGGCCAAAGCGACGCCGACATCCGCACTTTTTTGGTTCGCCGCTACGGTGACTTTGTGTTGTACAAGCCCGAGGTCAAACCCGTGACCTGGTTGCTCTGGTTTGGCCCTTTTGTGTTGCTGTTGGGCGCGTTGGCTGTGGCGCTGCGCCTGATGCGCCGCAGCCCTGCCGCGCCTGAGCCCCTGACCGACAGCGAGCGCGAACGCGCCCGTCAATTGCTGGAGTCCTGATGTCCTTTGTGCCCCCCTGGTTGGCGCTGTTTCTGGCCTTGCTGCTGCTCGCAGCGCTGGCCGCATGGGTCTTGCAGCGCGGCCTTCAATCTCAGGCCCGCGTCACAGCAGGGCTTGCATCGGCCACGGGAGAGGACGTGCAGTCCCGAGCCCATCGGCGCATCCAGCAGCAACACCTGAAGGATCTGGACAGCGCTTTGGCCGAAGGCCGTTTGAGCACCGCTCAGCATGCCGCTGCCCGCGACGAGGCGCTGCGACATCTGCTGGCCGATGTGTCGCTGGCACAGGCCTCGGGCCATGCTGCAGCCCCGGTGCGCTGGACCTGGGTGGTGCTGGCCCTGGCGGTGCTGAGTGCCTTGAGTTACCTGCAACTGGGCGCACCGCAAACCTGGTGGCCTGTACCCTTGAGCCAGCGTGTGCAGGTCAGCGCCACCACGCCCGAACAACTGACCGAGCAAACCCGGGTGTGGCAACAGGCCACGCAAAACCGGCCTGATGACGCCGAGGCTTGGCTGACCCTGGCGCGTTTGCACGCCGCCCAAAACGCGCATGCCCCAGCCGAGCAAGCGCTGGCCCGTGTGCTGGCCTTGTCGCCCGAGCCCGATCTGTGGATCGAGCGCGCGCAAATGAAAGCCTTGAGCGCAGGGGGTGTCTACACCGGCGAGCCCTGGCAGTGGATTCAAGACGTGTTGCGTGAGCAGCCCCAGCACCTGAACGCGCTGGTGCTGGCGGGCAGTGCTGCGCTGTCCGAAAAACGGCATACCGCAGCGCAAACTTATTGGCAGAAAGCACTGGCTTTGGTGCCTGCCGAAAGCGAGGCCGCGCAAGGCCTGCAACAGGCTGTGGCCCAAGCGGGCGAGATGGCCAAGGCAGCGGCGGTGTCAACGCCAGCAGGTCAAACCGGCCGCGCCGCAGCGTTGGCTTCGCCCAATGCGCCATTAGCGGCAAGCGCGCCACCAGCAGGCCACAGCCGCGCCCTGATTCAGGGCGAAGTGCGTGTGTCAGCGCAGGTGCAAAGCCAAATCGGCTCGGGTGCCACTTTGTTCGTGTATGCCTTGGCCGAACAGGGCACGCGCCGCCCCGTGGCGATTTGGCGTGGCACGCCCACCGCATGGCCGGTGGCCTTTGCCCTGAGCGACAGCATGGGCATGAGCGCGCCACCGATGCTGTCGGATTTGAAACAGGTGCGCTTGGTGGCGCGGATTTCCAAAACAGGCGCAGCCCAAAAGCAGCCGGATGATTTTCAGGTGGAGCTGCCCGGCGTGAAGACGGGCGTGCAAGGGGTGGTGCTCAACATCACCGGACGCATTCCGTAGGTCGGACCTTCAGGTCCGACGTTGGCCTGTTGTGATCCAGATCCCTGTCGGGGCTGAAGCCACCGACCTACAGATAAGCGCCATCTGCCAAGTCGGGGCTGAAGCCACCGACCTACAGATAAGCGCCATCTGCCAAGTCGGGGCTGAAGCCGCAGACTTGCCCATTCACTCAAGCTTGCCGAAGTTTGCGCGAATGGCTGTGCACCGCTTCCACGAGTGCCGTCACATGCTCAGGCGGGGTGTACTGGCTGATGCCATGGCCTAAGTTGAAGATGTGCGTGGGGCCGGTGGTGCTGCGGTCGGTGTGCGGTTGGCCAAAGCTGTCCAGCACGCGGTGCACTTCGGTCGCGATCTGTGCAGGGGGCGCAAACAGGATGTTCGGGTCGATGTTGCCTTGCAGCGCTTTGCCGGGGCCGCCGACTTCACCGCCCACCAAGGCACGGGCATGGCCCAGGTTCATGGTCCAGTCCAGACCCAGCACATCACAGTTCAGGCCCGCCATCTCGGGCAGCCACAGGCCACCGCCTTTGGTGAAGACGATGCTGGGGATGCGCTGGCCCTTGTGCTCGGTCTTCAATTGGCTCAGCACGCGGGCCGTGTAGGCCAGGCTAAATTGCTGGAAAGCCCCATCGGCCAGCACGCCGCCCCAGCTGTCAAACACCATGACCGCTTGCGCACCGGCTTCGATTTGGGTGTTCAGGTACAGGGCCACGGCATCGGCGTTGATTTCCAGGATGCGGTGCATCAGGTCGGGGCGGCTGTACATCAGGGTTTTGACGTGGCGGTAGTCGTCAGACCCAGCGCCTTCGACCATGTAGCAAGCCAGGGTCCAGGGGCTGCCGGAAAAACCGATCAAGGGCACGCGGCCATTGAGCGCCTTGCGTATCGAGGTCACGGCATCGAACACATAGCGCAACTTGTTCATGTCGGGCACGGCCAGCTCGGCCACGGCCGCTTCATCGCGCACGTTCTTGGCAAAGCGCGGGCCTTCGCCTTGGGCAAAGGACAAGCCCAGGCCCATGGCGTCGGGCACGGTGAGGATGTCGGAAAACAGGATGGACGCGTCCAGCGGGTAACGGTCCAGTGGCTGCAGGGTCACTTCGGTGGCGTAGTCGACGTTGGTGGCCAGGCCCATGAAGCTGCCCGCTTTGGCGCGGGTGGCGCAGTACTCGGGCAGGTAGCGGCCGGCTTGGCGCATGAGCCACACGGGAGTGTGGTCGGTGGCTTGGCGCAGGCAGGCGCGCAGGAAGGTGTCGTTTTGAAGGGGGGCGAATGCCGAGGACGCGGTGGAGGTGTTGGAGGCCATTGATAAACCCAAAGTCAAGCTTGGCATTGTCTCAGGCTGTCAAGCCAGGGTCCAGCACATATTGCGCAACGCCTGGCCTGTTGTGCCGCATCACAACAGGGCATGGCGCAGCAAGCCCAACACCACGCAAGCCGCCAGCACGCGCACCACGCTGTAGCCTTTCCAGACCAGTGCCCAGATGGCCAACACAGTCAGCAAGATCGCGCTCAGATCGGGCAGCATGTGCCAGCCCCCGGGCAGCCAGGTCTGCCGTGCAAAGACGCCCGCCAAATGCAGGATCACGCCAATCACAGCGGCCGTGATGCCTTGCAAGGGTCCGGCCAGTGAGGGCATGTGCCGGGTGGATTCGACCAGCGGTGCCCCCGCCAGGATGAACACAAACGAAGGCAAGAACGTGAACCAGGTCACGACGCAGGCGGCCACCACGCCACCAAAAACGGGGTCACCCAGCAAGCTCTGGCTGTGCCCACCGAGAAAACCCACAAAGGCCACCACCATGATCAGCGGACCGGGCGTGCTTTCACCCAAGGCCAGGCCATCCATCATCTGCGCTGCCGTGAGCCAGCCGTATTGCACCACTGCGGCCTGCGTCACAAACGGCAGCACCGCATAGGCGCCGCCAAAAGTCAGCAAGGCCGCTTGCGTGAAAAAGCCACCCATCTGCGTGAGCGTGTGGCCCAGCCCGAACGCTGTGGCGATCAAGCCCAGGCTCAGCACCCACAGACCCACGCCCACCCCCAGCGCGCGAAGCAGGCGCTGCCGGCTGTGATGTGTGTGTGCGGGCGGCGGTGACGCATCGTCGAGCCAGGCGGTCACCTCTTGGGACGTTGGGGCTGCAGACGGGGAAGGGCTGGCAAGGGCTGTGTCGGCCGTGTCGGGCCTGTCGGGCATATTGGGGCGGTGGCGCGTCATGAAAAAGCCCACGGCGGCCGAAGCCGCAATGATCAGCGCAAACGGCATGTCCCACAGCGTGCCCACAAAGGACAGCGCCGCCAGCACCCACAACCAGCGTGCCTTGAGGGTTCGCGTGGCCATGCGGTGCGCGGCCTGCAGCACCAGCGCCGTCACCGCCGGTTTCAGGCCCCACAGCAAGGCCCGCCCCCAGGGGTGGTTGCCCCAGGCGGTGTAGGCCCAACTCAACACGATCAGCAGCAGCAAGGAAGGCAGCACAAACAAGGCCCCCGCTGCGATGCCGCCGCGTGTGCCGTGCATCAACCAGCCGGTGTAGGTGGCCAGTTGCTGCGCCTCGGGGCCGGGCAGCAGCATGCAGTAGTGCAGCGCGTGCAGGTAGCGCTTTTCAGAAATCCAGCGACGGCGCACCACCAGCTCTTCGTGCATCAGCGCGATCTGACCTGCCGGGCCGCCAAAGCTGACGCAACCCAGCCAAAACCAAAAGCGCAAGGCCTCTTTGAAGCTGACCGGTGCGATGTGTGTGGGGCTCGGTGGCATGGTGTCCATGGGGGCGTTGTACGTCACAGGCCCAATTGTTCGCGAAAGGCTTGTGAAAAACCCGGCGTGCCGCTCAGGCTCAGGCTCAGCTCCAGTCGTTCGTCAGGGCCAGGTGTGGGGCGGATGTCCAGCGTTTGCTGCGCGGCTTGCCAGTGGGATTGGACGGGCACGCTGCGCTGTGCCTGTGGGCTGTGCAATTGAATGTGCAGATCAAAGTCCCAGTCGGCCCCATCTTCCAGCGGGCCGGGGCCTTGCGGGCTGAAGCGGCTGGCCCAGCTCAGCAGCTGCGTCACTTCGTGCAGCAGCGCCGCAGTGTGGCTTGCGGCGGGCTGGGCCAGTGCGTCCCAGCAGACCACGCCTTCGGTGTCTTCGCTGCAGTCGAATTCCAAGTATTGCAAATCCATCGTGTTCTTTTCGTCCAGTCCCGTGATTGTCGCTGGGCGCGTGCCTCTGTCACTTGGGATACATAAAATGCCAATTTTGCTTAAATTTTCAGCAAAAAACAGGAATTCAATGCTTTTTTGTATACATGGTGTGTGCTGGTGGTGGTTTAATTCGCCGATCTCCAACACACCCATTCATGAGCACATCCACCGTTCGCGCTGCTGATTCCGACTTGGCCGAAGCTGGCGGCTCGCAAGCCGTCAAGGCCCAGCAGCGCCTGCGCGAGTGGATTTTGGCGGGCGAATTGCCCTCAGGCACCCGCATTGCCGAACTGGCCTTGGTGGAGCGCTTGGGCATGTCACGCACGCCCATCCGTGCTGCGCTGATGCACCTCAAGCAAGAAGGCTTGCTGGAGCCCTTGCCCAACGGCGGTTATGCGGTGCGCACTTTCTCCGAGCGCGAAGTGGCCGACGCGATTGAGCTGCGCGGCACGCTCGAAGGCCTTGCAGCCCGCTTGGCCGCCGAGCGCGGTGTGCGGGTCGCATCCTTGCAGCAAGCGCGTGTTTTTCTGGACCAGATCGACGCGGTGCTGCGAGCGTCTGCGCTGGACGACGAAACTTTTTCGGCCTATGTGGATTTGAACGGCCAGTTCCACAAGCAGCTGTCCGAGATGGCCGACAGCGCGGTGCTGGCGCGTGAGATTGAACGTGCATCGAGCTTGCCATTTGCATCGGCTTCGGGCTTTGTGGGCGTGCATGTGAATGACGCCCATGCGCGCGACACCCTGGTGGTGGCGCAGCACCAGCACCGGCAGGTGCTGGACGCCATTGAGCGGCGCGAAGCGGGCCGGGCTGAAGCCCTCATGCGTGAGCATTCGCGCATCGCGAGACAAAACATGCAGGTCGCTTTGCGCGACCCCGCCGCATCGGGCACGCCCGGTGTGCAACTCATCAGACCTTCCTGAATTGAAGATTTTTTAACGAGGAGACAGAGCATGCAAAAACGTCAATTTTTGAGCGCCATCGCTTGCGCCACCCTGGCATTGACCGCATCCACGGCCATGGCCCAGGATAAATTCAAGATCGGCCTGATCTTGCCCATGACCGGTCCGTTCGCCTCCACCGGCAAACAGATCGAAGCTGCTGCGCGCCTGTACATGGCGCAAAACGGCGACATGGTGGCGGGTAAAAAAGTGGAGCTGATCGTGAAAGACGACACCAGCGCCCCTGACGTGACCAAGCGCATCGCGCAAGAAATGGTCGTCAATGACAAGGTCAGCGTGCTGGCCGGTTTTGGCTTGACGCCCTTGGCTTTCGCCACGGCACCGATTGCGACCCAATCCAAAACCCCCTTGGTGGTGATGGCGGCGGCCACCTCCAGCATCACGCAGGCCTCGCCTTTCATCGTGCGCACCAGCTTCACCTTGCCGCAAGCAGCGGTGGCCATTGCCGACTGGGCACCCAACAACGGCATCAAGAAAGTCGTGACCCTGGTGGCCGACTATGGCCCTGGCATCGATGCCGAAAAGTATTTCAAGGACCGCTTGATCTTCAACGGCGGGCAGGTGCTGGACACTTTGCGCGTGCCCATGCGCAACCCCGATTTCGCGCCTTTCCTGCAGAAAGTGCGTGACCTGAAACCCGACGCTGTTTATGTGTTTGTGCCCTCGGGCGCAGGCGCGGCGCTGATGAAGCAGTTTGCCGAGCGCGGGCTGGACAAGGCCGGCATCAAGTTGATCGGCACCGGCGACATCACCGACGACGATATTTTGAACAGCATGGGTGACGTGGCCAATGGCGTGGTGACTTCGCACCACTATTCAGCCTCGCACAATTCGGCCCTGAACAAAAAGTTCGTCGCCGCCTTTGAAAAGGCCAACAACGGTTTGCGCCCCAACTTCATGGCCGTGGGGGGTTATGACGGCATGCGTGTGATCTACGAAGCGGCCAAGACCACCAAAGGCGCTGGCGGCCAGGCTTTGCTGGACGCCATGAAAGGCCAGGTGTTTGAAAGTCCCCGTGGCCCGATGTTCATCGATGCGCAAACCCGCGACGTGGTGCACAACATCTACATCCGCAAAGTGGAGAAGGTGAACGGCCAGCTCTACAACCAGGAATTCGCGACCCTCAAGGACGTGAAAGATCCGGGCAAGACCAAGTAAGTCGTTCCCCTTGTAGGAGCGCACCCCTGTGCGCGATGTGCGGTGTACGCACTGTCATTGTTGGCAGCACCACCATCGCGCACGGGGTGCGCTCCTACAAAAAATCAATCTGCACCCATCACATGTTGACCATCCTCTTTGACGGCGTTGCTTACGGCATGCTGCTTTTTATATTGGCTGTGGGCCTGTCCGTGACCATGGGCTTGATGAACTTCATCAACCTGGCGCACGGCGCTTTTGCCATGGTGGGCGGCTACCTCACGGTGGTGCTCATGCAGCGCTTGGAAGTGCCTTTTCTGCTGTGCCTGCCCATCGCTTTTGCGGGCACAGCCTTGCTGGGCGCGGTGCTCGAGCGCACGCTGTACCGGCACATGTACAAGAAGCCGCACCTGGACCAGGTGCTGTTTTCGATTGGCCTGGCCTTCATGTCGGTGGCCAGCGTGGATTACCTGATGGGCTCGCAGCAGCAGATCATGCAGTTGCCCGATTGGCTGCGTGGCCGCACCGAGCTGTGGGATGGGGCGCTGGGCATGGGCCACTACCGCCTGTTCATCATCGCGGTGTGCGCGGCGCTCACCGTGGGCTTGCAATACGTGCTGGCCAAAACCCGCTTTGGCAGCCGCTTGCGCGCCAGCGTGGACGATGCCCGCGTGGCCGCAGGCCTGGGCATTCGTGTGAATTTGATCTTTGCCGCCACCTTTGCCGTGGGCTCGGGCCTGGCCGGTTTGGGCGGAGCGCTGGGTGCCGAAGTGCTGGGCCTGGACCCGACCTTTCCGCTCAAGTTCATGGTGTACTTTTTGATCGTGGTGGCCGTGGGCGGCACCTCGTCCATCACCGGTCCGCTGTGGGCCGCGCTGCTCTTGGGCATTGCCGATGTGGCGGGCAAGTACTACATGCCCAAGCTCGGTTCTTTCATCGTGTATTCGCTGATGATCGCGATTTTGATCTGGCGTCCGCAAGGGCTGTTTGTGCGCAAGGGGGGCCGCTGATATGAACCATCCAATGGACGCTCGTCAACAACTTTTGTCCTCCGCCCGCCTGCGCGGCTGGGAGCCGCTGGTTTGGCTGCTCGCCTTTGTCATGCCTTTCGCCTTTCCGGGCCATGCGCTGATCGTCAATGAGGTGGCCATCGTCGCCTTGTTTGCGGTCTCGCTCGACTTGGTGCTGGGCTACACCGGCATCGTGTCGCTGGGTCATGCAGCGTTCTTGGGCTTGGGTGCTTACGCCTCGGCCTTGTTTGCCAAGCATGTCATGCCCGACCCGCTGGTGGGCCTGCTGTTTGGCATGGGCTGTGCCACCTTGCTGGGCGCGGTGTGCTCGCTGACCATCTTGCGCGGCACTGACTTGACGCGCCTCATGGTCACGCTGGGCATGGCGCTGATTTTGATGGAGCTGGCCAACAAGCTGGACTGGCTCACCGGTGGTTCAGACGGTTTGCAGGGCGTGATGATGGGGCCGGTGCTAGGTCGTTTTGAATTCGATTTGTACGGTCAGACGGCTGCGTGGTATTCGCTGACCGTGTTGCTGATCCTGTTTGCATTGGCACGGCGTTGGGTGAATTCGCCCTGGGGCGCCACGCTCATGGCGGTGCGCGACAACCCGCTGCGCGCCATGGCCATTGGCATTCCGGTGCACAACCGCCTGGCCGTGGTCTACACCGTGGCAGCCGCTTTGGCGGGGGCCGCAGGCGCGCTCATGGCGCAGACCACGGGCTTCGCATCGCTCGACGTGTTCGCGCTAGAGCGCTCGGCCGACGTGATGCTGATGCTGGTCATCGGCGGTGTGGGTTGGCTCTATGGCGGCGTGGTCGGCGCGGTCCTATTCAAGCTGATGCACGATGTGATCTCGGGCATCACGCCGCAGTACTGGACCTTCTGGATTGGTTTGTTTTTGGTGGTGCTGGTCATGGTCGGGCGCGAGCGTTTGATTCGCCCCTGGCTGTGGTTTGGCCGCGCTGCGGATGAGAAAGGCGGTGCGCAATGAATCAGCCCATCGTTTTGAAGGCCCAAGGCCTGATCAAGCAGTTTGGCGGCATCACCGCCACCGACAACGTCAACCTTGAATTGTGTTTGGGCGCACGCCATGCGTTGATCGGCCCTAACGGCGCGGGCAAGACCACGCTGATCAATTTGTTCACCGGCGTGTTGCCGCCCACCTCGGGCCGCATCGAATTGCTCGGTGAAGACATCAGCCAGCTCGCACCGCACCAGCGTGTGCGCCGTGGCCTGGTGCGCACTTTCCAGATCAACCAGCTGTTTGCCAGCATGACGCCGCTGCAAACCCTGGCCATGGTGGTCTCGCAGCAGCGCGGCCTGGGCGGGCGATGGTGGCAAAAGCTGGGGCAAGACGCTGCCGTGGTGGCGCGTTGCGAGCAATTGCTGGAACTGTTTCGCTTGACCGAAGTCATGCACCAGCGCACCGAGCACCTGGCTTATGGCAAGCGCCGTTTGCTGGAGATGGCGATTGCGTTGGCTTGCGAGCCCAAAGTGCTGCTGCTCGACGAACCGGTGGCCGGTGTGCCAGCGGGCGAGCGCGAAGAACTCTTGCAGACCGTGGCGGCACTGCCCGCCGAAGTGTCTGTGCTGTTGATCGAGCACGACATGGATCTGGTGTTTGAATTTGCCGACCGCATCACAGTGCTGGTCAATGGCGCTGTGCTGACCGAGGGCACACCCGAAGCGATTGCGGCCGATCCGCAAGTCAAGGCGGTGTACCTCGGGCATGGCGAGGAGGTGGCCCATGGCTGAATTGAATTCTGTAGGAGCTTGCCCTGCAAGCGATGGACCGCAAACCGCAAACCTCGAATCGCCAGCAGGGCTGGCTCCTGCACAGAAGGGCGCTGTATGACGACATTGCTGCAAGTCGAGCAATTGAGCGCCGGTTACGGCGAAGCCGTGGTGCTGAACGACATCAGCTTCACGCTGGGCGAGGGCGAAACACTGGCGCTGCTGGGCCGCAACGGCACCGGTAAAACCACGCTCATGGACACCTTGGCCGGGGCCACGCGTCAGCATGGTGGTCAAATCTTTTTGGGTGGCCAGCCGCTGCACACCTTGCCTTCGCACGAGCGAGCCGCCGCCGGTATTGGCTGGGTGCCGCAAGAGCGCAACATTTTCAAATCGCTCACGGTGCACGAAAACCTGACGGCGGTGGAGCGACCCGGACGCCATTTGCATGGCAGCCGCGCCTGGACGCCCGAGCGCGTGTACGAGATGTTTCCGCGTCTGGCCGAGCGCAAGACCAACTTGGGCACACAGCTGTCGGGTGGCGAGCAGCAGATGCTGGCCGTGGGGAGGGCGCTGGTGCTCAACCCACGCTTGCTGCTGCTGGACGAACCACTCGAAGGCCTGGCCCCGATCATTGTGGAAGAGCTGCTGCGCGCCATTGCCCGCGTTACCCGCGAAGAGGGCCTGTCGGCCATCATCGTCGAGCAGCATCCGCAAGCGATTTTGAAGATCAGCCACCGCGCCGTGGTGCTGGACCACGGCAACGTGGTGCACGCCAGCGATGCCGACACCCTGCGCGAGAACCCTGAACTGCTGGACAGCCTGCTGGGCGTGGCCCGCAAGCTTTGAATTGAAGAGGAAGGACAAGATGTTCATCAAAAACACCTGGTACGTGGCCTGCTCGCTGGCCGATCTGAACGCCCTGGGCGACAAGCCGCTGGGCCGCACCATTTGCAACGAAAAAATGGCCTTCTTCAGAGGCCCGGACGGCAAGGTCGCTGCGGTTGAAGACTTCTGCCCGCACCGTGGTGCACCCTTGTCGCTGGGCAAGGTCTGCAAAGGCCATTTGCAGTGCGGCTACCACGGCCTTGAAATGGGTGTGGATGGCAAAACGGTGCAGATGCCCGGCCAGCGCGTGCGTGGCTTTCCGGCCATCAAAGCCTTTGCCGTGGTCGAGCGTTATGGCTTCGTCTGGGTCTGGCCCGGCGACCAAGCCAAGGCAGACGAGTCGCAGATGCCGGTGTTCGAGTTCTTCGACAACCCGGCCTGGGCTTATGGTGGCGGGCTCTACCACGTCCAGGCCGATTACCGCCTGATGATCGACAACCTGATGGACCTGACACACGAGACCTATGTACATGCCACCAGCATCGGTCAGCCCGAGATCGACGAGACGCCTTGCGAGACCAAAGTCGAAGGCGACCAAGTCATCTTGCAGCGCCACATGCAGGGCATTCAGGCCCCGCCGTTCTGGCAAATGGCCATGAGCGCCAACGGCTTGGACCCACAGGCCAAGGTCGATCGCTGGCAGATCTGCCGCTTCACGCCACCCAGCCACGTCATGATCGACGTGGGTGTGGCTTTGGCGGGCAAAGGCGGTTTTGACGCCGCGCCTGAGCACAAGGCTTATAGCGTGGTGGTGGACTTCATCACGCCCGAGACCGAAACCTCGCACTGGTACCACTGGGGCATGGCGCGCCAGTTCAAGCCTGACGACGCCGAGCTGACCGACAAAATCCGCGCAGGCCAGGGCGGCATTTTCAATGAAGACATGGAGATGCTGCAGCTGCAACAAGCCAACATCAGCCAATGGCCAGACCGCAAACTGTTGATGCTCAACATCGATTCAGGCGGTGTGCAGTCCCGCCGTATCATCGACCGCTTGCTGGCCAAGGAGCTGGCCCCCGAACTCCCGACAACCCCTGCGACCGGAATCCCCGCATGAGCACTGAAGACCTGACCCAAACCCCGCTGGCTGCTGACGGCAGCTTCGAAGTCCACTTGGCCCAGCGCGGCGAAACTTACCGTGTGCCGGCAGACCAGTCCATCCTGAAAGTGCTCAGTGACGCGGGCGTGGATGTGCCCTTTGCCTGCGAGCAAGGGGTTTGCGGCACTTGTTTGACCCAGGTGGTGGCGGGCAAACCCGACCATTGGGACATGTTTTTGACTTCGGAAGAGCAAGAAGCCAACAACCAGATGCTCATTTGCTGCTCACGCAGCCAGACGGCGCGCTTGGTGCTCGATCTGTAAAACGCCACAAGCTAGGCCAGGCGAATATTTGTCTTTGCAGGAGCCCACCCTGTGGTCGATGGTTTTCACAGGCGATGCTGTTGAGGGCGTGCACCACGCCCATCGCCCACGGGGTGGGCTCCTACAAAAAAGCGATCCTCTGAATGTTGTTCACGACTTCACTGGATCTGTAAAACGCTACAAGCCAAGCCAGGCGGATATTTGTCTTTGTAGGAGCCCACCCTGTGGGCGATGGTTTTCACAGGCGATGCTGTTGAGGGCGTGTGCCACGCCCATCGCCCACGGGGTGGGCTCCTACAAAAAGCGATCCTTTGAATGTTGTTCACGACTTCAGATTGGCGGATCCAGCGGCGGGTGTGCGTCCATCTCAAGCCGAAGCCCAAGCTCGGTAGGGGCTGACACAATCGCGGTGACAATACCGGGTCTTGCGGTTTTTTGTCATGTCTGCCCCCGTTCACACCTCCGTTCCCCATGTTGTGCTGGTCATCACCAAAGGCGAAGCCGGTGGGGCGCAGACGCATGTGCTGGAGCTTTGCCGCGCTTTGCAGCATCGGGTGCGTTTCACGGTGGTGATTGGCGGGGATGAGTCCCGCAGCGTTTTGGGGCAAGGCTTGACGGCTTTGGGCATCGCGGTGCTGCCGCTGCCTTCTTTGCAAAACTCACTCAACCCCTTGAAGGTATTGGCTTCGGTGCGGACTTTGCTGGCGCACTTGCGCACTTTGCAGCCCGATGTGATCCACGCGCACAGTGCGGTGGCGGGGGTGATCGCCCGACTGGCGGGCAAGATCGGGCAGTTTCCGGTGGTGTACACGGTGCACGGGTTTGGCTTCAAACCCCAGGCGCCTTGGCTGATCCGCACCAATGCCTGGCTTGCCGAGGCGGTGCTGGCCGCCTGGACCACGCGCATGGTCTGCGTCTCTGCGTATGAAAAGGAACTGGCCAGCCAGCTGCCCATGCAGGCGGATCGGGTGAGCGTGGTGCACAACGCCATTGGCGATGTGCCCTGGCGCAGCGACCTGCAGGCCGATGCGCCAGAGTTGGTCATGGTGGCGCGCATGGCCGCGCCCAAGCGGCCCGATGTGCTGGTCGCGGCTTTGGCGCTGTTGGCGCAGCAAGGCCTGCGCCCGGTGACTCGGTTTTTGGGGGGCGGGCCTGATTGGGCGGCGCACCAAAAGGCCGCTGCCGGAATGCCGCACGTCGAATTTTTGGGCGATGTGGGTCAGGTGGCCGAGCGCCTGGCGCAGCACCAGATTTTTGTGCTGCTGTCCGACCACGAAGGCTTGCCGATGTCCATCTTGGAGGCCATGCGCGCCGGCATGGCCATTGTGGCCAGCCGTTTGCCGGGCATCGAAGAAATGTTGACCGACGGTGACAACGCCTTGTTGGTGCCCAACACGCCGCAGGCTGTGGCCCAGGCCTTGCAGACTTTGCTGGCCGATGCCCCTTTGCGCCAGCGCCTGGGCCGTGCAGCGCGCGCCCGTTACGAAGCCCAATTTCAGCCCGAGGCCATGGCCGTGCCGGTGCTGGCCATTTACCAGCAAGCGCCCTTGATGCCCACGGCGCGCTGGCCCATGACGCGGCCCAGCCGCCACCAAAAGCAACTGGCTTCGCAGCAGGCGCACCGGCAAAGTGCCCACCTGGTCTGGAGTTTGATGGGTTTGTTGATGGTCGGTCTTGCCTATGCCATCAGCCAGCTCTTGATGGCGCGGGGCTGGGCCACGGTGGACTTTGGCAACACGGTGCTGGCCAGTCTGGTGCCCTATGCCGTGGCAGCGCATTTGCTGTACCGGGGAGCACACATGCCGGCAGCCGAGCGCGGCAGCTTGCTGCTGGTGACTACCGGTCTGCCTTTTTGGCTGACGCCCTTGGCGTTTGCCTTGTTGCAGCAGCCTTATTCGCGTGGCGCTTTGTTGCTCAGTTACCTGCTGTCCACTTTCTGGTTCTGGCTGGCCGACCAGTGGTTTTTGCGCCATCGCCCCTTCAGGCTGGTGTACCAGGACCCCCGCGTGCCCGAACTGCTGGCCCCTTGGTTGCACGAGGCCCAAGCGCAGGCCTTGCCCCGCATCCGCTTGCTGCGCTGGCCCGAGCAGGGCATGGCACCCGGCACGGCGCTGGCCTGCGAGGGCGCGGTGGTGCTGCCGCACGCCGAGGCATCACCGGAGCGCCGCCGTTTTCTGACGGCCCTCAAGCTGCAACACATTCACCTGTACAGCCCCGAGTCGCTGCAAGAAACCGTGACCGGCCGCATCGCCGCGAAAACCCTGGACAACGAGCTGTGGCAAACCGATGGCAACCCGGCCTATGACCTGGCCAAGCGCTTGATCGATGTGACGGTGGTGCTGGCCCTGATGCCTGTGTGGTTGCCCTTGGCGGTGTTGGTGGCCTGTGGCGTCAAGCTTGATTCGCCCGGCCCGGCTTTGTTCAGCCAGCAGCGCACCGGTTTGCATGGCAGGGGTTTTCGGATCTGGAAGTTCCGCAGCATGCGGCATGAAAAGCTGGCCAAGGTGCAGTTTGCCCAAACCGACGATCCGCGCATCACCCGCTTTGGCCACTGGATTCGCCGCACCCGGCTCGATGAAATTCCGCAGCTGTTCAACGTGCTCATGGGTCACATGAGCCTGATCGGCCCGCGCCCTGAGCAGGAAGGCTTTGTGCAGCAGTTTGCCGAGCAAATGCCCAGCTACCCCTACCGCCACCTGGTGCGCCCCGGCCTGACCGGCTGGGCGCAGGTGCAACAAGGCTATGCCGCCAGCGCCCAGGAAACCGCCATCAAACTGAGCTACGACCTGTACTACATCACGCATTACAGTTTGGCCATGGACTTGCTGATCGTGCTCAAAACCATCCAGACCGTGCTCACCGGGCGCGGTGCGCGCTGAAAGCAGGATGATTTGCCGATGAAACGCCAAGTGTTGCTGCTGACCGAGGAGTCGGGTGTGGGCGGCGTGCAGACCACGCTGAACTTGCTGACCACGGCCTTGGCTGCGCGCGGCTGGCAGGTCACGCGCTTGTCGGTGCGCCAAGGCAGGCCTTCGCTGTGGGCTTGCTGGCAGGCGGCGCGCCAGGCGGAGGTGCTGGTGGCCTCCAACAATTTTTGGCCGGCTTATTGGGCGGTGGCTCTGGGCTGGCTGAGTGGCCGACCCCGTGTGGTGTGGGTGCATGGCCCTTTACACGAGGTGCTGCAGCAGGCCGGGGCCTCGCGCCGCAAAACCCGCTGGCTGCAAACCGTGTACCGCCTGGCCAGCCAGGTGGTGTGTGCCTCGCAAACTTCTTTGAACAGCTTCAGTCGGGTGATGGGCCAGGTGGGCCATTTCCGCAACCATGAGGTAAGGGATGCCTGCGGTGCTTGGGATGGCGGCCAAGCCGTGTGCGTGATCCACAACCCGGCGGTGATGCCAGGCACCCACGAAGACCCGCCTGCACCCGATGCCGCACCCGCAACAACCCACGCGCCTGCACCCGTGACCGAGTGCGCGAAAGCAATCGGCCAGCCCTCCAAAAACGGTGTTTCTGACCCGGTGATCCCCTTGGGCTTTGTTGGCCGCCTGTCGCCCGAAAAACAGCCGCTGCAGCTCATCGCCATGCTGCAGCAATTGCCTGAGGCCTATCAATTGCATGTGGTGGGTGATGGCGCGCTGATGGGCGCGATGCAAAGCGCTGGGCAAGCTTTGATCGTGCAAGGGCGCTTGCATTTGCACGGTCAACACACCGTGAGCGCGCAGACCTACCGGGCCTGGCGTGCCACGGTGCTGTGCTCGCTGTACGAGGGTTACCCGATGACGGCGCTGGAATCGCTGGCCTGTGGTGTGCCCTGCGTCAGCACGCCGATCCCGGCCCTGCAGGAAATGCTGGGTCCGCACGCGCCCCAGTGGCTGGCGCACGACCACAGCGCCTTGGCCCTGGCCGATGCGGTGCAAGCTTGCCTGGCGCAATCACCTGAGGCCTTGCAGGCTCAATTGCAAGCGGCGTTGGCAGCCCATGGGTTTGAGGCGTTTGCGCAGAACTGGGATCAGCTCCTCAGCCGCTTGGTGCAGCGCGGTTCGGGGCAGGGCGCGGGCCCCGACACACGCACCGACACACCCCCAGGCCCACGCGATGCCCATGACCAAAAGGCCAAGCCATGAGCACCGTTCATTTTGTCCATGGCGCGAGTTCTTATTTGCCCGAGCTGGCCGCTTACACCCGGCACATTGAGGCCTTGGGTCACAACGTGCAGCTGCACGCCAGCGCGCAGACGGTGCCCGATGCGGCCGAGGCGGTGTGGTGGATTTGCGGGCGCGTGCCGCACGACCAGGCCCAGCGCTTGCACGCTGCCGTGCAGGTGCACGAATACGCCTCGGCCAGCGTGGCACCCCTGGCCTGGGTCAAGGACCGTGTCAAACAATGGCAACACCCGGTGCCGGACTTTCGGGTGTTTCAAAGCGAATGGGTGCGCCAGCGCATGGGCTTTCGCGATGCGGTGCCTTTTGCCTTGCGCGACATGGGCGTGCCCGATCACTTTCTGACGGCGCAGGCTGTGCAGGCCCCCGAATTCGACGCGGTGTACTTGGGCGAGATGAGTCGGCTGCTGCACTTTGTGCCGCTGCTCCAAACCCTGAATCAGGCGGGCATCACGCTGCTGCTGGTGGGGGATGTGCCTGCGCCTTTGCAGGCGGCGCTGTCGGGCTTGGCGCACATCCAGTCCACAGGACGCGTGCCACAGAGCGAGGTGCCGCAGCAGTTGCTGCGTGCGCGCTGCGGCCTGAACCTGATGCCCGATGTGCTGCCCCTGAGCGAACAAACCTCCACCAAAATGCTGGAGTACCTGGCGGTGGGGCTGCCTGTCATCAGCAACCCCTATGCCTGGGCCCAGCGCACGGCACTGGCGCATCCGGGGCGTGTGCAGTTGGTGCCCAAAGGGGCAGCTGCCCCCTCCTGGCAACAGGCGGTGCGGCAAGTGCCTGCACGTCAGACCGACCGCCACCATTTGCAACACCTGAGCTGGCCCGCGCAATTGCAGCACTTGCCGGTGTGGCGCGCCTTGTTTGGAGGCAAGCCATGAGCCTGTTCAAAGCCTTGCCCCGTGCCACGGCACCTGCGGCCCTGGGCAGCCTGGTGTCGCTGGCGGCACAGGGCTTTTTGGCCTTGGTGCTGTTCAAGCTGTTCAGCCCCGAGGCGGTCGGCGTGTTTTCCGTGACCAGCCAGATTGCTTTTTTCTGGGCCAGTCTGGCCTTGGCGCAAAGCCCCTTGAGCCTCTTGGCCAACCGACACCAAGAACCCCGTGCTGCGGCGCGCCAGGCCTGGCGGCAAAGCGTCTGGCGCATGTTGTGGCTGGCACCGTTGGCTGCGGTGGGCGTGGCCTGGGCAGGCTTGGACCCTGGGGGGGCGGTGTGGGCCTGGGCCGCTGCCCTGTGCCTGACGCAAATGAGCTGGCTGTTGGCGCAAAGCCTGACGCTGCGGCTGGGCAGCCGCTGGGCCATGGGTTTGGTGCGCATGGTGCCGCCGGTGCTGGCCGCCTGCGCGGTAGTGCTGGGGGCGTGGTGGTTCCAGGATGCCGCCGCGCTGGTGTTGCTGGGTTCTGCGCTTGTGGGTTATGTCGTTGGAGCCTGGTGGTTGTGGCCTGCCTGGCAGGCGGGAGGCATCGCAGAACAGGACAACGCGGTTGTCGACGAACCCGCTGCACCGCAGTCCGATCCGCGCAGCGCCCGCCTCAAGATGCTGCATGCCCTGGTTGACGGCTTGGCCGCCACCGCTTTGGCAGTGAGCTGGCCCGCACATTACGGTGCGCAAGAGGCGGGCTGGCTGCTGGCCGTGTTGCGCGTTTTGAGTTTCATCCCGGCGCTGGTTCACACGGCCTGGGCGCAGGTGGTTTTGGGCAGTGCCAGCGCTGTTCGGTTGCGCCCTGTGCATGTGGCGTGGACTGCGTCGGCCCTGGTGCTGGGCGTGGGGGCTTTGGCGCAAGCAGCCTTGGCCATGGGCTGGCTCGATGCGCGCTGGCAAGGCTTGTCGGGCTATGTGTGGCCACTGGCAGCTTGGCAAATGGCGGCCTGTTTCATGGCCGCTTACGCACACTGGCCGTTCCAAAAAGGCCTGGCGGTCATGTATTCCTGGCTGTGCATCGCCATCCATCTGGGATTGATCGCCTTGTGCGTGGGCATGCCCTGGTTGAGCGACGTCACGGCCAGCCAGCACCTGAGCGTGATCGCCGGCTACATGGCCCTGAGCCTGGGCGGATTGACCTTCTGGGTGGTGTTGAGCCCGTCGCGTCAGGTGTCTGGTGCTGAGCAATCCGCAACGCTTTGAGCCTGTGGCCCTGCTGCTTTTTTCGGCTGGGTGGGGTCAGTCGGTCAGATCAGGCAGGCCGCGACAGCACCAGGATGTTGTCGGCCCACAGAGGCCGCCAAGCGGCCAGGGCCGACAGAACGCGCCCTTTGGGCGAGGCAGCGGGCGCGATTTGGGTGCCCCACCACAGTTCGGGCGTGTAGCCGCCACGGCTGAGCACTTTGGCCACGGTGAAGGGCGAGTACCAGCACAGGTGGTCGGTGTTGATGCGCTCGACCTGGGTCAGGCCGTTCCACACATTGCGCAGGCTCAGCCCGTTGGGCACCGAAACCACCAAGGGCACTTGCGGCATCACTTGCGCCAGGCGACGCACAAAGGCCACCGGTTCGTGCAGGTGCTCCAGCACATCGGGCAGCAGCACATGGGTCGGGGCAAATTGCTTGGCCAGTTCGGCAAATTCGGGGGCAAAGACATCCAGGCCATGCAGGTTCGGCACGCCCAGACTTTGGGCCAGGGCCACCGCTTCGGCGTTGATGTCGACCCCGATGCAGGCCGCGCTGTGCGCCATGACCTGGTCGTGCAGCCAAGTGCCTTGCGCGCGTTTGCTGGCGATCAAGGGACCATGGTCGGCAAAGCCCAGGTGCATCACCCGCCCACCCGCGATCAGCCGGATCAGGCTGGCGTTTCGGCCATCGGCCTGGAACTGCAGGGGCAGGCGCGAGGCGCGGTCGGCGTCAAACTGGCGATCGTTCAGAACATCCAGCAAGTCAGGGTCAGGTTTTTGGACTGGGAACATAAAAATACAATAGACGGTTGCAGATTCTAAGCAGGGGGCTAGCGCCACCCTGCCCATGGCAAGCTGCTTGCCAAACACACTGAACGGTTGGAATGAACGCGACTCTGGATATTCTGGGCATCACCGGCCCCATTTACCTGGCCATTGCCATCGGATTTTTCTGCACACGACAGGGCTTGTTTGCCAAGGCCGACATGCAGTTGTTTGGCAAGTTCACTCTGCAACTGGCCCTGCCTGCGCTCTTGTTCAATGCTTTGTCGCAGCGCCGTGTGGCCGAAATACTGAACCTGAATTACTTATTGGCCTACGCCTTGGGCTCGCTCATGGTCATTGGCTTGGGCTTGTTCTGGGCCCGCAAGGTGAAAGGCCAGTCGCTGAGCTACAGCAGCATGTTTGCCATGGGCATGTCTTGCCCCAACAGTGGCTTTGTGGGCTACCCGATCATCTTGCTGTCCTTGGGGCCGGTGGCCGGGGTCGCGCTGGCTTTGAACATGGTGGTCGAAAACTTCTTGTTGCTGCCCTTGCTGCTGGCCATTGCCGATGCGCAAGGCCAACCCGGGCAGTGGAAAAGCGTGTTGCTGCAGACTGTGAAAAACGTGCTCCGCAACCCCATGATTTGGGGGGTGGTGGCGGGTTTTCTGTTTTCCATGTCGGGCCTGCAGATGCCAGCGCCTTTGGGGCGCACCATCAATTTGTTCGCGCAGTCGAGTGCTGTGCTGTCGCTGTTCGTGATTGGGGGCTCTTTGGTGGGCCTCAAAGCCCAAGGGCTGCAGGGCACGGTCATGCCCATCGCCCTGGGCAAGCTGGTGCTCCATCCCTTGGCCATGTGGGCGGTGCTGGTGTGGCTGGTGCCCATTGATGACCCGGCCCTGCGCGGTGCGGCCTTGCTCACGGGGGCCATGCCCATGCTGGGCATCTACACCATCCTGAACCAGCGCCATGGGCACGGCACGGTCAGTGCGGCGGCTTTGCTGGTGACCACGGTGCTGTCGTTTTTCACGCTCAGTGGCATCTTGTTGGTGTTGCAGCACCATCCTTTGTGAATTTTTCAGCGGCCGGTTTTGGACAGACCTTTGGCCAAGCGCACCTTGTTGGCGCTGCAACGACCATCTAGGGGCTGAGCCACTCTCTGGCCACTTCAGTGATCAGTGCCAAGGTGGCTTGCTGGGTCAAGGTGGTGGGGCGCAAAGAACTGATGGCGGTGGTCAGCTGGATCTGGAGTGAAGGATTCGACACTTGCCGCACCGAAAACGCCGAGGGCCGCACCGAACGCATGACCGCGTTGCGCGACAAGATGGCAAAGCCCGCGCCGTCGGCCACCAGGTCGAGGATGGCGCTGACGCCGTCGATCTCCAGGGCGATCTGTGGGCGGCAACCGATGGTGGCCATTTCCGACTCCACATGCATGCGGATCGCGTTCGGGCGGGTGGGGATGACCAGTGGCAAGCTGGCCACTTCTTGCAGCGTGATG